>OGPD01000474.1_pt1 | contig 45725 bp, 36 predicted proteins | sample 1552861 | NCBI WGS metagenome assembly OGPD01 (sample SAMEA2580280, study PRJEB22360) | human gut metagenome | biome: human gut; feature: human-associated habitat; material: faeces | place: Denmark | collected 2008/2010
GCCTCTGTAGCCTCTGTAGGTACTGTAGCCTCTGTAGCCTCTGTAGCCTCTGTAGCCTCTGTAGGTACTGTAGCCTCTGTAGCCTCTGTAGGTACTGTAGCCTCTGTAGCCTCTGTAGCCTCTGTAGGTACTGTAGCCTCTGTTGGAGCCTCTGTAGCCTCACCTGTTGGCTGCTCGCCCTTTACTGCTTCACAGCCGGCACACTCAGTTACAGGGTCGAAAGTAAAGATAAGAGCTGTTACGCCCTCTTCGATGTAGAAGTGTGCATTACTGTCAAGACCTACTGCAGGACCTCTGTCGTTGTAAGATACATCCCATGCACCGTCCTCAACAACCTTGTAGTCTAGGTCAGAGTCAGTATTATCTACAGTTATAGGAACTGTAACTCTGTAGATACCGTCTTCGCCCTTAGTCATCTGATACTTAGCTGCGTCCGGTGTCCATGCCGGATCAAATGCAGCGTCAGAACCAACTGCGAAGTAAGTGTGGTCTGTGTCGTCAACAGCTAATGTTGAGAAGCCGCCAACAACACACATAGCAACTACTAACATAACTGATAGCAGTACGCTTGCGAATTTCTTCATTGGATTTTCCTCCCTAAAAAATAATATTATTTTTCCGAAAGTATCCTTTCGGCATTTGTATTATACACTATTTTTATTTTAAATGTCAACACACGGGTTAATATTTGGTAATAAATTGTTAAAATTTGTTACACATAAACAAAAACAATATAATATTTTATTAGCAAATACCATTATTCTTTGCGTGAAACAATAAAAACTTTCTATTGTCACAAATTGTTTGTGCAATTTTACATCTGTATTCCCCTCTATTACAGAACGGCGTTATTGTTTTTTGCTTGACCTTCACCCGGTGCACCGCCGTTTGGTGCACCGCCATGATTTACGCCTGCTGTCTCGCCTGCAGCTGTAATTATATCATTTACTTCAATTTGCTGTGACATACCGCCGGCATTTAATGTAATTTAAAAATTTCAAATATTTCTCATTATTTTTTCAAGCCGCTTTTACAAAGCCGCCGCACAAGGCTATGGAAGCATATTTACCAGGTCAAATTTATTTAGCATACTAAGGCTGCAGCTTTCCTCTTGGTTCGTGCTGTCTGCCTTGTACTGCTGTTCCAGTGCCTTGGCACTGTCCTGCTGAAGCCACATTCTTATATAATTGTCAATTCCCTGTCTGTCTCTTTGCTTGCTGTGGTTGTTGTGCATATAGTCCGCAAGCTTTCTTAGGCAGGCTACAACATCTATTGCCGTATATTCAACAGAAAGCTGCTTAACCATATCTGCCGTAACCGTGTAATAAGTACTGTCCCTTAGAGGGATTGTCAGCACAGCCTCATCTTCCGAGAAGCTCTCCGCTTTTTCGTCCGCTTTACTTTCCTCTTCTTTACTTTCATTTATTTTACTTTTATTTTCTTTACTTTTATTTGTGGTATTAATTTTGGATTTACCGCTGTTTATCTCTGAATTAATACAGTTAATATCCTGCTCACCCTCCGGCGGACACACCATAATAAAATTTTTTGTTTCGTCACAGTCCAAAAGCCAAAGCTCACCCTGTACCTTTACATTCCTTTTTACAGCCCTTGCCTTGACCATCTCCTGATAGCGGCGTTGTATTCCCACTGACGACAGTACCTGCCGTTTTCTGAAAAGAGCGTCGTTGAACAGCGAACGCTTACAGCAAAACTGAATAATCTCCCTTGCCTTTTGGGGGCTTACTCCAAGGTCTGCCGAAGCAACATAAAGCAAATCCTCGTTACATTTTATATAGTAGCCGTTGTTATAAACAGCCGTAAGCAAATAGATATACAGCAGCACACCGTTTGCACCGTAATTCGCCATAAGTATGCGAATTTTCACCTCCTTAAATATATCTACATCAAAAGGGAAATAGCTTAGCCCCTTTTTTATCGGTCTTGCCATAAATAAATCCTCCTTTTAAAATAAAAAAACTGATTTTATCGTTGGGCCACAGTCAAGAGCGGCTCTATATGATAGCTAAAAGGGCGAATTTATTGCCTATATTTATGCAAGCTTGTACAATAAATAAATATTTTTTACGAAAAAACCCCGACTACCAAGGATTTCTCCTTGATAATCGGGGGAATTATACCTTATACTCAGCTGTAAACACAGCCGGTATTATTTTTAGTTTTAATTACTTTTCAAAGCGCTTGCGGTAAGCAACAACTGCTACGCCTGCTGCACCAAGAACTGACGCAAACAATGCAATTAATGATGTGCTGTCGCCTGTTGCAATTTTACCTGCGTCTTTACCTGTAGCCTCTTTGTTGTTTGATGTAGTTACATTTGCAACTGAATTGTTATTGTTAGAGGACTGTGTAGGTTTCTCGCTAGGTGCGGCAATTGGCTTTTCGTCAGGTGTGGCAACTGGCTTTTTGTCAGGTGTAGCAACATCTGTAGGTTTTTCGTCAGGTGTAGCAACATCTGTAGGTTTTTCGTCATCCCAAATAGGAGCGCCGTCTATAGCAGGAATTGTAAATGTATATTCAATAGGCTTTACATTTGTTACTCCGTCTGCCTTTGCGCTTATTTTAACCTTAACTGTTCTCTCTGCGCCTGATGGCAATGCGTTGAGTGTCCATGTGTCCTGCTTTTCGCCTGATGAAGCAAGCTTGTCGTACTTAACGGTGCTGTTTTCTTCATCGCCCAGCGTAACGCCGTTTGGCAGCTGTACAGTAACCTCAGCGTTAGTAAGGTTATTTTTGCTTGTATTCTTTAGATAAGCTGTAAGTGAAATAGGGTTGTAACCGTTGCCCTCTTCGTTTATCTCAAAGCTGCTTGCTGATCTTGTAGCGCCCAAAGTAAGGTCACCCTTTGTAACATCAAGCTCGCCCAAGCCGTAATAAGCAATGTAGTCTTTGCTCTGACCCGGCTTTAGCTCTACAGGCTTCCAAATAGAGTTTACAACACTGTCCCCAATGCTTAATGAAGTATCGCAAACAGGCTCGTACGCACTCTCACTTGCCCAGTAGTTGTTAAACTGCACATAGTCAGGTCTGTCTGCACCTGTTGCAAAGTAGCCTGTTGAAACAACATTAGGCTTTTCCAAGCTGTCAAATGCCTGGTACATTGTAGGAATCTTGTCGCCGCTAAACTGCATTCTTGTTGTAACAGCACCTATACCTGCAATTCTGAAAGGAGCATAGTCGTTAGAATCAAGCATAGTGTCAAGCATAATTCTGCCGCCAACCTTGTGGCTCTTCTTTGAAGTATTTGTAACACTGTACTTAACCTCTACAACGTTCTTTTTACCGTTTACCTTGTTAGGTATAAATCTAAGTGTTCTTTCAAACTTAATGATGTCATTAAAAGCGTCAACATCTTTTATGCTGTCACCGCTGACAACCCCTTCACCGGCCCTGCAATAGAAATCATCTTCTTCACCGTCAACACTATAGCGCAGATTAGATGTAATATGGTAAAGCAAATAAGCTGTTTTTCCTGTTTTTGCATCTAATATGGTGTCAATAGTAAATCTACCTGAATAAGATCTTCTGATTATCTCCAGATATTCATTCTTTATGCCATCATCAGTTTTTGTTGTTGCGGCAAAGGCAGAGGTCACTGCCATTGAGCCTATCATACCCACAGCAAGGGCTGTTGATATTAATTTTGTAAATATTTTTTTCATCTTATGCATTTACCTCAATCATTGAAATTTGCTGTTATAACATTCCCACTAACTATATAACAACTGTAATATTTTATCATATATGTAAAATTTATACAAGTATTATTTTATATAAATACTTAAATTTAAAAATTTGTTTTACAGTGCTAATACACAAAAGGCCTTTAGTGGGCTGATACTATCCGCCCTCTAAAGACCTTATGTTGTCTAAACCGCCGCAAGAGCTTTTACTTAGACGGTTTTGTATTATTTACATAATATTTCTTAATATTTCTTACTTACCCGGCTTATAGCTGCCCTTTAGTGAAACACTGCGGTTAAACACAGGTGCACCCGGCTTTGAGTCCTTGTTGTCAAGGCAGAAATAGCCCAAACGCATAAACTGGAACGAAGCCGGCGGCAGCAGCTGTGCCACAGCCCTTTCTGTTTTGCAGTTTTTCAGCACCTTTAGTGAATCAGGGTTAATATAGTCCAAAAAGTTTTTATCACCTGTGTCAGGGTCAGGCACTGTAAACAGGTTGTCATACAGTCTTACCTCTGCGTCTGCACAGTTGTTGGCGTCTACCCAGTGGATAGTAGCCTTTATTCTTCTGCCGTCAGGTGTGTTGCCGCCCCTTGTTTCAGGGTCGTACTCTGCGTACACCTCGGTAACATTTCCGTTTTCGTTCTTTTTGCAGCCTGTGCATTTAACAACATAAGCTGACTTTAGGCGAACCTCATTTCCCGGGAACAGTCTGAAATACTTTCTTGCAGGCTCTTCCATAAAGTCCTCTGCCTCAATGTAGCACTCCCTTGTAAAGGTGATTTCACGCTCGCCGTCCTCCGGACGGTTAGGGTTGTTCTCCACCATAAAGGTTTCCGATTTATTCTCGGGATAATTTGTAATAATAAGCTTAATCGGGTTAAGCACTGTCATTACACGCTGTGCGGTTTCGTTTAAATCCTCACGCAGGCAGTACTCCAAAAAGCCGTAGTCAACTATGGAATTAACCTTTGACACGCCTATTCTTTCACAGAAGCTTCTTATAGACTTCGGTGTGTAGCCACGGCGGCGAAGTCCGCACAAGGTAGGCATACGAGGGTCGTCCCAGCCGCTTACATAGCCGTCCTCTACCAAGGTACGCAGCTTTCTTTTGCTCATTACCGTGTTGTTTATGCCCAGCCTTGCAAACTCTATCTGTCTTGGCTTTGACGGCAGGGTAACATTGCGAATTACCCAGTCGTACAGCGGGCGGTGGTCTTCAAACTCCAGTGAACACAAGGAATGTGTTATCCCCTCTAAAGCGTCCTCTATAGGGTGGGCAAAGTCGTACATAGGGTAAATGCACCACTTGTCACCTGTGCGGTGGTGTCTGATGTGGTTTATTCTGTAAATAACAGGGTCACGCATATTAAAGTTGCCTGACGCTAAGTCTATCTTTGCACGCAGCGTCATTTCACCGTCGGCAAATTCGCCGTTTTTCATACGCTCAAACAGCTCCAGACTTTCCTCTATAGGTCTGTCACGGTATGGGCTTGTAGCCGGTGTGGAAAGGTCGCCTCTGTGGGCTCTCATTTCTTCGGCATTTAGCTGACATACATAGGCCAGTCCCTTTTTTATAAGCTCTACCGCACCCTCGTACATTTTGTCAAAATACTCTGACGCATAGAAAAAGCGGTCGTCCCAGCTAAAGCCCAGCCACTGAATGTCCTCTTTAATAGCGTCTACATACTCTACATCTTCTTTTGTAGGGTTTGTGTCATCCATTCTCAGGTTACACATACCTTTGTACTTTTCGGCTGTGCCAAAGTTAATGCAAACTGCCTTTGCGTGGCCAATGTGTAAATATCCGTTTGGCTCCGGCGGAAAACGGGTGTGTACTGCTTTACCGTAATATTCGCCGCCCGGCGCTATGTCCTCGTCTATAAAATCGTGTATAAAATTGCAGTTGCCTATCTGCTCCTGATTTTTTATTTCCTCTGCCATATGGCTGTCCTCCTTAGTTTATACTCCCAGCTTTTTCAAGCCTAAGTTTAGTCTTGCCAAAGACTCATCTCTGCCAAGAATTTCAAGAATCTCCACAGCGCCGCCCGGGGTTACCTTTTTGCCGGCTGCCGCAATTCTTGCAGGCCACATTACAGTGCCGTTTTTAACCTCAAGCTCCTGTGCAAGGTTAATAAGGCAGTCGTGAATACTGTCCTTGTCCCAGCTTTCAAGGGCTGTAAGCCTGTCTGTAACGGCCTTTAGCATTACCGGTGCGTTTTCAAGGTTTGTTTTGCTCTTTTTGTTTACAAACATTTCTGCATCATACTCAGGCAGCTTGTCGAAAAAGTCTATCATCTCCGGAATTTGTGTAAATCTTGTTACACGCTGCTGCAAAATACCGCACAGCTTGTCCCAAGGAAGCTCACGGCTTGTAACCGCCTCTTTATAGTATGGCATAGCATAGCTTGTAAATTCTTCCGGTGACATTTTGCGGATATACTCGCCGTTAAACCACTCCAGCTTGTCATAGTCAAAAATTGACGGCGACTTGCTTATACCGTCTATGCTAAACGCCCTTGTAAGCTCATCAAGAGTAAACATTTCCTGATTATCCGACGGACACCAGCCCAGCAGTGCTACATAGTTAATAATAGCCTGCGGCAGATAGCCCTCCTTTATTAAATCCTCAAAGCCTGTTGAGCCGTGACGCTTTGAAAGCTTTGCAACATTGCCCTCGGCGTCCTTACCCATAATAAGCGGCAGGTGGATGTATGTAGGCACCTCCCAGCCAAAAGCCTCGTACAATAGGTTGTACTTAGGCGTAGAGCTTAAATACTCGCAGCCACGAACAACATGTGTAATGTTCATTGTGTGGTCGTCTATAACATTTGCAAAGTTATAGGTAGGGTAGCCGTCTGTTTTTATTAAAATCTGGTCTTGCAGCTCGCTGTTTTCTACTGTAATTTCGCCAAAAACAGCGTCGGTAAAGGTTGTACTGCCCTCAAGAGGCATTTTTTGTCTGATTACATAAGGTACGCCCTCTGCCAAAAGCCTGTCTATTTCCTCCTGTGGCAGGTCACGGCAATGTCTGTCGTAGCCGCCGCCCGGTGTTTCGTCATCCTTTAGGCTGTCCAAACGCTCCTTTGTGCAGAAGCACCTGTATGCCTTGCCCTGTTCAATAAGCTGCTCCGCATATGGCTTGTACATATTAAGTCTTTCGCTTTGAACATAGGGGCCGTACTCACCCGGCTTGTCAGGGCCTTCGTCGTGCTGAAGTCCGGCAACCTTAAGGGTGTTATATATAATATCCACAGCACCCTCTACATATCTTTCACGGTCAGTATCCTCTATTCTCAGAACAAAGTCGCCGCCTTGACTTTTAGCTACTAAATATTCATACAGTGCGGTTCTTAAATTACCTATATGCATAAAGCCTGTAGGGCTGGGTGCAAATCTGGTGCGAACAGTTTTGTTACTCATTGCTGTTTCCTCTTTCTGTTTTAATAAAAATTACTGTTAGCTATTATTATAACAAAATAAATACCGCTTTTAAAGTGGTTGCTATAATTTTTATGTATTTGTTTTTCGGCTAAGAAAAAGAACGCACACCAAAGCCTCTGCTTCGGTGTGCGTCCTATGTATATATTGCGGATAATTATATTATCTTTTTTATTTTATCAGTCAACCACTCTTCTTACACACCTTACTGTGCCGCCCCATGAAAGAGGTGTTGTAAGAACGCCTACATTTTCGTTCAAAGCGTGTGTAACCATACCGTTGCCTGCATATATTGCCACATGGCCCGGATACACCACAATGTCGCCGGGCTGTGCATTTGCCAGTGAAACATTGTCGCCCACCATATCAAGGTCTACTCTATAGTCCCACAGGTCGTAGCCGAAGTTTTCGTATATGCAGCATACAAAGCCCGAACAGTCGGCTCCTGTACGCAGGCTTTTTCCTCCCCATACATAAGGTGTTACGCCTGCCCACTGTGCGGCATAGTCGGCAATTTTCTGACCTGTTGGCTTTACAGCCTTTACAGTAACTGTTTTGCTTGCCGCAACCCTGCTGCCGTCCTTTGCGGTACATTTAATTGTTGCCTTGCCTGCCTTTAGGGCTGTAACCTTACCTGTTGAGCTTACCTTTGCAACTGTTTTGTCGCTGCTGCTCCAGGTAACATTTTTGTTTGTTGCGTTAGACGGTGCGGCTACTGCCTTTAATTCTATGCTGCTGCCCTCGTTTACGCTGCTGCCGCCTGAAATTGTAAGCTTTCTTACAGGCTGCTTTACAGTAACCTTACAGGTGTCCTTTCTGCCGCTGCCGTCTGCCGCTGTACAGGTAATAGTACAAGTACCCTTGCCTACGGCTGTAAGCAGACCGTTGCCGTCTACCATAGCAACCCTTCTGTTGCTGCTTGTATATTTAACACCGATATTTGAAGCTGTAGTAGGTGTTACTGTTGGACGGAAGTGTGCCTTTTTGCCTACATTCCAACTAATAGTATGTGCGTTTAATTTTACATTAGTTACGGGCCTTACAACAGTTACCCTGCATTTGGCACTTTTGCCGCTGCCGTCTGTAGCTGTAGCTGTAATTACACAGCTGCCCTTTGATTTTGCCGTAATAACGCCGTTGGAGCTTACAGCAGCTACCGATGCGTTACTGCTTTTGAAGCTAAGCCTTGCATTTGATGCTGTATTCGGTACTGCCTTTGCCGTTAGCCTTTTAGTGCTGTTTTCATTCAGCTTAACTGCACTTTCCATACTTACAGCTGTAACCGCTTGCTTTACTGTAACCTTATAGCTTACCGATATATTGCTGTAGAATTTCGACCTGCAGGTAATAATACAGGTACCCTTGCCCACGGCTGTAATTACGCCCTTGCTTACTGTAGCCACGGAGCTGTTGCTGCTGCTCCATACCAAAGACTTTGATGTTGCGTTTGATGGTCCAACCGTTGCTGTAACTGTCTTTTTATGTCCCGGCTCAAGAGTTGCCTCACTGCCTGACAGCTTAATGCTTGTTATAGGCTGAACAACAGTTACCGCTATTCTTGCCGCAGCACCGTTGCTTGCAGTAATTGTAATCATACAGTTGCCCTGAGCCTTGGCTGTAATAACGCCTGTTGGGCTGACCGTTGCAACCGAGCTGTTGCTGCTGCTCCACTTAAAGGATAGTCCCTTTCCCGAACCTGCTACAGTGTACGCAGCCTTTTTGGCAATACCCTTGTTAAGAACCAATACAGGGTTAGCAAGCTTTATTTGTGTCTTTGACACAACCGTAACTGTGCAAACATCGTACTTATTTGAGTCGGTTGCAGAGGCACAGGTTATTTTACAGGTGCCCGGTGCTACCGCCTTTAACAAACCGTTTTTGTCAACCGTAGCAACCCTTGTGTTGCTGCTTTTGTATGTTACGCTTTTTACCGATGAAGAAAGTGTCGGCTTAAAATGTCCCGACCTGCCCTCCTCCCAGGTAACGCTGTTGGTATTCAGCTTAACACCGACTGCTGCAGCTGAAACGCCTACAGCACATGAAGCCTTTTGACCGGTTGACGCTGTACATGTAATTTTGCTTGTACCTACAGACAAGCCTGTAACATTGCCCTTGCTGTCAACCCTTGCCACGCTTGGATTAGACGACCTCCACTCAAGCCTTGCATTTGCAGGCACCGAATTGAGCAAAAGTCTTTTAGAACAGCCAACCTTTGTCATAACAATATTATCTTTAAATTCAATACTGCTTGCCGCAGCAGTAAACAATTTGTTGGAGCTTTCACTTGTACTCATTTCAACAGACTGTGCAGCTTGCTCTGCACCTGTTTCAGTATTGCTGTCTGCAGCAGCTCCCGCTGCTAAAGAGGTGCTTACCGCAAATGTTGACACTAACAGTAACGCCAGCAATTTTTTAGATATACTCATATTACTTCTCCTGTTCATTTCGTAATGTTTTATTATATACATTTCGTAATCATTGTATTACAAAAATGTAAAACAGTCAAGCTAAGTTGTTACAGATTTGTAATTTGTAACTTTTTTTGGTAAATATCCCCATAAGCAGCAGATTTACTTTTCAAATTTATAGAGCAGACATAAATTATTTAATCGATTTTTATTGATTTATTAATATTAATCTGCTGCAAAATTAAATTTCGAGCATATCGTAAAATTAATTTACCCTATCCGTAGCACAGAACAGTAATAATTTACTGAGTGTTTGCGGGCTTAAAGCCAAGAGCAAATTAAGAAAAGCAGTAATAATGCACAATAAATATAAAAAAAATTATGCCTATCCTCTAAAAAGATGGGCATAATTTTATATAAAAACCCCTTTGAAAACTTCAAAAAATAATATAAACATACAAATTTTTTCTGCCTGAGCCGTGACTTCTTGACCTTTACCGTAAGGTATATTAAAGTATATTCAGATATTATTCAGCTTTAAGAGTTACACTGTAAGCTAACTGTAGTATCGAACAAATATATTTTTAGAGTAAGGATTTTTAATATGAGCTACGAAATTATTGTATTGGATATTGACGGAACTCTTGTTAATTCTAAAAAAGAAATTACAGACCGCACACAAAAAGCACTTACCAGGCTGCAGGCAACAGGAAAAAAGGTTGCTCTTGCCTCCGGCAGACCTGTACAAGGCATTATGCCCTATGCCCACGCTTTGCGTTTGGACAGCTTTGGCGGTTATGTTTTGGCATATAACGGCGGCTGTGTAATTGACGCAAGGTCTAACGAGGTTATTTACAGCAAAAATTTTCCCAACAAAATTATTCCTGACATTTGCAAAGAGCTGAAGGGAACAAATGTAACTGTAAACACATACGAAAACGACCGTATCATTTTGGGCAACGCAATAAACCGTTACTCTGATGTTGAGGCAAAAATTATAGGTCTGGAAACCAAGTTTGTAGATGACTTTGCCTCTTATGTAACCTTTAACATAAACAAGCTTTTGCTTGCCGGTGAGCCTGCCGAAATTTTAAGGCTTGAAAAACATTTCAGCGAAAAATACAAGGGCGTAATAGGCGTGTTTAGGTCAGAGGAGTTTTTTCTGGAGCTGGTGCCTCTGGGCATAAACAAGGCAAGGTCTATAGAGGTTTTGCTTAACAGACTGAAGCTTACAGAACAGCAGTGCATAGCCTGCGGTGATGCATACAACGATATAACTATGATTCAGTATGCCGGTTTGGGCGTAGCAATGGGAAATGCCGTAGATGAGGTTAAAGAGGCCGCAAATCTTGTAACCGACACAAACGATCGGGATGGCGTGGCTAAGGTTGTAGAAAAATATATGCTGTAATGTAAAAAGTTAAATATAAAGCACACCTTGTGCATTAATGCGACACCTCCTTGTCGGGTAAAACCGATAAGGAGGTGTTTTTTATGCTTGTTCGGAATTTATTTCGTTAAAAAGCTTTTCGGTTTGCTCTACAACTTCCTTGCGTTTACGCAATGCCATAAGATTATACGCCGCCAATATAATTGCAGAAAAGCCCAAAAGATACTTGCCTATATCCCTTGAGTATGCAAGTGCCATAAATGCAGAAAAGCCCAGCATAACCGCCACAACAATTATAATGAAAATTATGTCCTTGGTTATATATCTGTATTCGCCATGCAGAGTACAGCAGCCTTCGTCGGTATTCTCTGTTATTTTTGCAGTAAGCTGATATGTGCTGGGCTGGCTGTAGCCGTCGCACACGCACCTTAACTGCAGACCGTCGCTGTCTGCCCTGCCTATGAATTTTCTCTGCTTTATATCCTCGTTAAGCCTGTCCAGCACAATGTCAGAGGATTTATTAAATTTATATGTGTATTTTCTCATAGTAACCCCCGAAAAAGTATATACTGCCCGGCAAATTATTGCTTATTTCTTTAGTCCTGATAAATCTGCCGATGCAACTGTTCACTACAGCTACATTATATTCTATTTTCATTATAATATCAAATATATTTCCTTTGATTTTTAAAAATTTCTATACAAAAGGCAAGCATTAGCTAATCTGCTGTGGCTTTTTAAGCAGAACGCCTTTAAGCAAAAAAACAGCCACTCAAACGAGTGGCTGTAAAATAAGCGATTGCTTCACTATGCAATTATTATTTAATTATTAGTGTGTAATCTTCTTTCTGAAAACAACTACTGCTGCACCGGCAAGCATTAGTACGCCTAACAAAATTGCTACTGATGTGCTGTCGCCTGTAGCAACCTTACCTGTTGTTGTTGTACTTGCATTGCCATTGCTGCTGCCATTACCCGGATTTACAACTGATGTTGGGCTGTCAGGTGTAGCAGGTTTTGAAGGTGTAGGTAGATCTGTTGGCTCTGTAACGCCATCTGTAGGTGCGTCTGTTGGAGCTGCTGTTGGAGCTGCTGTTGGAGCTGCTGTTGGAGCATCTGTAGGTGCGTCTGTTGGAGCATCTGTTGGAGCGTCTGTTGGAGCTACTGTTGGAGCTACTGTTGGAGCCTCTGTAGGAGCTGTTGAATCTGTTATGATCTCTGCATCTGCACAAAGTGTCTCAGTGTTAAATGTAAATTTAATTGCAACTGCATCATTTGGAATATATAGGTGTGCGTTGCTGTCAAGACCTACTGCAGGACCTGTTGTGTTGAATGAGAAGTCCCAAGCATGGTCAGCCAAAACCTTGTAGTCAACATCGGAATCCTTCTGCTCCTCTGTTACAGGTACTACAAGCTCATAAAGACCTGTTTCAGTATTTAGAACCATGTCATACTTCTCAGCTGTCGGATCCCATGATGGGTCGAACAAAGCGTCTGAACCTGTTACTGTATAAGTGTGGTCAGCCTTTGGATCAAATGTAGGAGCTTCTGTTGGAGCCTCTGTTGGAGCTGACGCCTCTGTTGGAGCCACTGTAGGAGCCTCTGTTGGAGCTGATGCCTCTGTTGGAGCTGCTGTTGGAGCTGCTGTTGGAGCTACTGTAGGAGTTGCTGTTGGAGCCTCTGTTGGAGCCTCTGTTGGAGTACTTGGAGCGTTCTTTACAACCTTTAATGTAGTAGTTGTTCTCAAAGCATCGTTATTGGTTACAACATCATTGTTCTCCACATAAACAATATCATTTACAATTGTGTTAATATAGCTTGTACCCGGTTTATCAATCTTAAGCGTAAGCTTTACAACTGTCTGGCTAGGTGTAAATGAACCGGTATTTACAGCTCTTACTAATGAAAAATCAAAAAGATCTCTGTCGAACTCTTTACTTTCTTCCGGGCGTGTTACAACCATTGCACCTGGGAATTTTCCAGTCTGGTAGAAAGCACCTTCGTCGTAATACTCTGTTGAATAGCTCAACATATCGACATTGCTGAATATTTCACCATTCTGTGTTGCGCTTTCCTGATTGAAGAATGTTTTGGTCCAAATACCCGAAAAGCCTGTTAGTCCATCTATTGTAGATGTACCTTCAATTGTGCATTCGATAATATCTCCAACATGGAACTCGTAGCTTGTTGTTTCTGTGGAATAGTTACCGTTAAAATCTGTAACTAAAAGGGTTGCTTTTGTGTCATCACCGGCTGCGGAAGCTGTTACTGCACAAGCACATCCTGAAACAGTAAGCATTCCTGCCAATAAAAGACTGGTTAACTTTTTCATCTGACTTCCTCCTGTCAATATACTTGAAATCTTCTATATTATATAATGAACATCTTTATATTGCAATAGCTAAAAGGCATTTTTGTTTTAAATAACAATAATCACTTAGGTTATATAGTAAAAAACACTACATATACTACTAATTATTCTACTGTTACCGATTTTGCCAAATTTCTAGGCTTATCTACATCGTTGCCTCTGTGAACTGCCGCATAGTAAGCAATCAGCTGCAGCGGCACTATTGTAGGGATAGGCATAAGAATATCCTGCATTTTAGGAACTCTTATCAAATAGTCGTATGCCTCCTCATCAATTTCAAAATCCTCTCTGGCAACAAGTATAACCTTGGCACCTCTTGCCTTAACCTCCTTAATATTGCTTACCGTTTTTTCCAGTAAATCTGACTGTGTTGCCACCGCTATAACCGGCATATCGTCTGTAATTAAGGATATTGTTCCGTGCTTAAGCTCACCTGCGGCATAGGATTCGCTGTGTATATATGATATTTCCTTTAGCTTTAGCGAGCCCTCCATACTCAGTGCATAGTCAAGGCCTCTGCCTATGTAAAGCAGGCTTTCGGCTGCAACAAGCTTTGTACCTACATACTGGGTTATTTCCAGTGTTTTTTCCAAAACATCAGAAATAATTCCCGGCGTGCTTTGCAGCTCTGCAGTTAAAGCTTTACATTGCTGCTGTGTTATTGTACCCTTTGCCAATGCCAGCTCAAACGCAAACAGGTACATTACAGAAAGCTGTACTATATATGCCTTTGTAGACGCTACGGCAATCTCAGGGCCTGCGTGTGTATAGATGAGCATATCTGCCTCACGGGCAATTGAGCTGCCCTTAACATTTACTATAGCAAGGGTTTTTGCACCAAGACTCTTTGCCAAACGCATTGCGGCAAGGCTGTCGGCTGTTTCGCCGGACTGTGAAATTATTATAACCAAATCGCCTTCGCCTACAAGGGGATTTCTGTATCTGAATTCCGAGGCCATATCTACCGTAACAGGCACCTTGGCAAGCCTTTCAATAACATACTTGCCAACCAAGCCGGCGTGCATAGCCGTACCGCAGGCAACAATATAAATTTGCTTAAAGCTCTTTATTTTGTCCAGATTAATGGAGCATTCCTCCAGGTTAGGCATACCGTCCACTATTCGAGGCTTAATTGTAGTGTTGATAGATGTTGGCTGTTCATGTATTTCCTTTATCATAAAGTGAGGATAACCGCCCTTTTCGGCAGCGTCCATATCCCAGTCAGCCGTCATAAGCTCCTTATCCTCTACAATATCGCCGTGGTCGTCATAAATTGTAACCTCGCCGTCTTCAAGCCTAACAATTTCGTCATGGTCAAGCAAATAGTAATTCTTTGTGTAGTTTATAATAGCCGGTACATCGGAAGCGATAAAGCTTTCGTTCTTTCCTACGCCTACTATAAGCGGGCTTTCACGCCTTGTTGCAAACACAACATCAGGAAAATCCTCAAATACAATTCCCAAGGCAAAGGAGCCCTCAAGGTCCTTTATGGTTCGCTCAATAGTAACAATAGGCTCCATTGGATTTTTCTTGTAATAATAGCCCAGCAGCTTTGCCACAACCTCGGTGTCGGTGTCGCTTAAAAACCTTTCGCCATGCTCTATTAGGAATTCCTTTAAAACCTTATAGTTTTCAATAATTCCGTTATGTACTATAGTTACCTTTTCGCCGCTGTGAGGGTGCGAATTAATATCGGACGGTTCGCCGTGGGTTGCCCAACGGGTGTGACCGATGCCTACATTGCCCTGCGGCTTGCCATCAACCTCCATTTTAGCTACAAGGTCTTTTAGTCTGCCCTTGCACTTTGCCACCTCTATTTTACCTTTTTCAAACACAGCTATACCCGCAGAGTCGTAGCCCCTGTATTCCAGTCTGCTTAAAGCATCTACAAGCACATCGCTGCAATCTCTGTATCCACTGTAACCAACTATTCCACACATAAGTAATAAATCCTCCCAAATTATTGTTTTTTGTTTGTTCTATGCTTAAAGGTAGGAACAATTTCAGCCAAAAGCCTTAACGATTCCTCAGAATTATTTGACAGAGCAGCCGACTTCAGCTGCTCATACTGGCGTATAAACCTGTCTTTGTCTATAATTATCTGTTTACCTGTAAAAATCTTTTGGTTGTCTGTTTTCTTTAAGCCCTCTTCGTCCATAAGCAGCTCCTCGTACAGCTTTTCTCCCGGACGAAGTCCTGTAAATTTAATCTGTACATCCTTATACGGAACCTTGCCGTACATTCTTATTAGGTTCTCTGCTAAAGTAACAATCTTTACCGGAGCACCCATATCAAGCACAAATATTTCTCCGCCCTTAGCCATAGCTCCTGCCTGCAACACAAGAGAAACAGCCTCCGGAATTGTCATAAAGTATCTTATAATCTCCGGATCTGTTACCGTTACCGGCTTGCCTGTTTCTATCTGTCTTTTAAACAAAGGAATAACCGAGCCGTTAGAGCCAAGCACATTGCCAAACCTTGTTGTTATAAACTCTGTTTTTGAGCCTGACTGTGCCATATACTGCACTATCATTTCACAGCAGCGTTTTGTCGCCCCCATAACATTGGTAGGATTTACAGCCTTGTCGGTAGAAATCATAATAAACTTCTTGACTCCCGTAAGGTCAGACAGCTTTGCTACATTATATGTACCCACTACATTGTTTTTTACTGCTTCCTCGGGAACATCCTCCATTAAAGGAACATGCTTGTGGGCAGCTGCGTGGAAAACGATGTCCGGCTTATAGGTACGGAAAATCTTTTTCATTTTTTCATAATCTCTTACCGAAGAAATAATGGTTTCAAGGTGAAGATTGTCGCCATAATCCATTATAAGCTCCTGCTGAATGTCATAGGCGTTGTTTTCGTATATATCGACAATTATTATAAGCTTTGGCTCAAAGGACGCTATCTGCCTGACAAGCTCGGAGCCTATTGAACCGCCTCCGCCTGTAACCATACACACCCTGCCCTTAATAAGCTCTTTGGTAGGGGTTTTGTCAAACGAAATAGGCGGACGCCCTAATAAATCGTTTACATTTATGTCGTTCATCTGGCTTATAACCGTACGGCCTTTACGGTCATTGCCCTTTTTGCCGTTTTCGTATTCGTCAAAAATAAGATTGCTGACATACGGTATTACCTTTATATGGCAAGGTGTTTTTGAACACTCGCTTAAAATCCTTCTTCTGTCCTCCTCACCGCAGGACGGTATAGCCATTAGGATTGTGTCAATTTCTTCACTTTCGCAGACGCTTTGTATTTTATCCGTCCTTCCTAAAACAGGAATACCCAAAACCTTAGCTCCGGTAAGACGAGGGTTGTCGTCTACAATGCCTACAATATTGTAGACCTGTGCTGCTTCGTTGGCCTGAGCGGCATCGTTGACCTCTTTAATAATAATTTTTCCGGCTTTGCCTGCACCAACCAGCAGAGTTCTTGATTTGCCGGCACTCTCTCCTGCCTTTACTATTGTCAAAAATGTTCTTCTGAATATAAGTCTAAACAATATAACCCCTGTACACGCCAGTAAAAATTCTACAGCAATAAACCAATACAGATTTGCCTGCCCTGCGTTAGCATAAAAAACTCCTGCCACTGCCATAATTAAATTTACCGCAAAGGCTATAGTTGTACCCAACACACAGGAGGCATAATCCTTTAGCTTAAAATACCTCCACATTTTTGTATAAGCACCGCATACCCACATTGTAAAAAAGCCGATAACAGCCATAACAAATATTTGAAGCGTAAGGGTTGAGGTATGCACCGAGCCTATTTTAAAAACTGCCAAAATATAATTTGACAAAAGTGCCGCAATGGCAAATATGAATATATCCGCCGCAGCTAAAACAAGCTTTCTAAAGCTAAAAATTCCAACTCTCTTTTTTAGTTTCATATATAATTTTATCTCCCAAAAACACCTTTATTTTTACCGCATAACGAAATTATTCATAAAAAATCATTTTAGAGGACAATCATTGTCTTAGAGATTTTACAGTTAGGTTTTTAAAATAAAACCCTTCACAATCCGTAAATCCCAAGGAGCTGTCGCTTTTAACTATTTTGTATGTTTTATGAAAAACAGAAACATCGCCGATAAACGCATAAACATCTACCTCATCCTTTTTGTAGGTATAGCCTACATAGGTATCCCTTCCGTCAATTTTGTATGTACAGCCGGATACTCTGCCCTGCTTATCGTAGTCGAACTTAATTTGATCGTTAGACGGATCCTCCTTTGTTAAATCCACCTCAACCACAAGTCCCGGTGCCTTGAAGCTGCTGATAATAGCGCCCATAGGCACAGACGTAGCAGTAGGTGTGTTTTCGGCTGACCGGTCAGCCGAGTCTGAGCAGCCGCAGGCTGCCAGCTGAACAACCGCTGTAAAAATCAAAAAAAGCAATAGTATTTTTTTCATAAAGCTCCACCTTTCATCACCATAATCACATCACAGTATACCATACACAACAAAAAATAACAAGTTATCGGAGGCCTCAAATATTGACAATAATTGCACCGCCTGAAATATTTTTTTACTGCAAAAGGCAGTATTCCAATAAGATATAAAAAAACAGCGGGGTATAAGCAACCCCGCCTAAGAAATTAATTTCTTCTTTTTCCAAACAGTCTAAGCAAATACAAAAACAGATTTATATAGTCCAAATACATCTGCAAAGCACCTATTATGCTTAGCTTTTCCAGTGCCTCGGCGTTTCCGCTAAAGGCATAGTAGCTTTTCTTGATTTTATTGTTGTCGTATATGGTAAAGCCCATAAAAATCAATACGCCGACACAATTTATGATAATATTGTTCATCGGTGTACGGATAAAGAACATAGAAATTACGGAATAAATCAGCAGTACAATCAGTGCTACCGACAGTATCATTCCGAATTTAGACATATCCTTTTTGCTGGTAAGACCTATTACCGCCAGCACCAAATACATAACCGCAGTTACGGCAAAGATTTCAACAACAGACCTAAGCTCATACATAAGCAAAACCGGAGCTGTAATTATACCAATATCTGCCGAATATACTATAAAAATTATTTTAGCCGCCAGTGGCGGAAGCTTAGTAACAAAAAGTCCTACAGTAAAGGCAAAAATAATGCTTAACAGTGCCGCTATGCCATACATGGCAAGGTTGTTTTCCAAAAAGCTTACTACATCTCCCGACGCAATAGTCATATAAAACGCAAGTCCAAAGGTTATAGCCAAGCCAAAGAACATCCAAAGGTAGGTTTTTGCCATATACCTTGCAAAGCCCTGAGATGTATCTGTTGGGGCATAGCCCCTGTTATAGCTTTGGTAGCCGTCGTTATAGCTGCTGTTGTAGCCGCCGTTGTTATAGCCGTTTTGGTTTGCATTCTGTCCGCCGTTGTAGTAGTACCCCGGACCATGATAGTTATTGTCGGGTTCGTTTGGGTTTCTCATTAATATCACTCTCCCATTTAATTAATAATATGTTTATATATAGTCAATATAATCCGTAAAGACCTTTGACTTAATGAACTCTGTGTCTTTAAACCTAGCTGAAAGCTCCTTTACCAAAAAGTCCACCACAACATCCTCTGTTCTGTAATGACCTGCGTCTATTACAGTTAAATTTATGCTGTGAGATTCCAATATATAATTATGCTTAATTTCTCCTGTTACGAAAGCCTCGGCTCCAAGCTCCTTTGCCAAATATATATACTCACCGCAGGCACCTCCGCCTACAGCTACACGCTTTATTTTATTTTCAATATCGGTAAAGCGCACACCGCTGCAATGGAGCTTCTCTTTAACAAGCTGTGCAAGCTGCCTTGAGCTAAGTGCCTTGCCATCAATATTGCCCACGGCAATACCCTCGCTGTCAAGAGTAACGTCCTTTAGTCCCAAAGCGTTTGCCATACAAATATTTACGCCCTTAGGGGAAAGGTCTAGGTTTGTATGTGCACAAATAGCGTTTATATCCTTTTGTGCCAGCATATAGGTAACATCTGTGTTTTTTACCTGCCGCACCGGCTTAAATATTACAGGGTGGTGGCTTACAATAAGGTTTGCTTTTAGCTTGGCCGCCTCCGTCACAACCTCAGGGGTTATATCCAGTGCAACCAGTACCCTTTGCACCAAGCCGTTGCTGTCCCCCACCAATATGCCCACATTGTCGTAATCCAATGCTGTGTCAAAGGGTGCAAAGCTGTCAATAAAGCTGTATATTTCCTGTACAGTAGGCTTGTTTTTCGGTACAGCTCCGCCTTCTGCATACTCTGTAAGCTGTTTTCCGTAATCTACATATTTTTTTCCGTCACTGCTAAAGCAATTTGAGGTAAGTATGCCCCTGCCCTTTTTTAAAAGTGCAGTGCCTGCCTTTGCTATATAGCTTTTTGCACAGTCACCGTCCTTAGGTGAAAGCCTGCCGTAGTATTTTAGTATGCCTATATTGTGCTTTTTATTGCCTGTATAATAAACGCTCATAACAGAATAAATTTTGCCCTCTGCCTCTGTAGCTTTTTCGGCTTCTATTTCAAAGCCGTTTTCATACAAATATTCACGCAAGACCTCTGCCTTTGTCATAGGCTGTAAAATAAAATGGTATCTGCTGTTTTTTACCCAAGGTGCGGCGTTTAGTATGCCCGAGATAAGCTCGCCGCCCATACCGGCTATAATAATATCATCTGCCTCATCAGGCTGAATATTTTCCAGTCCGTTTGACAGTCGCAGCTGTACCATATTTTCGGCATTGTATTTCACAACTGTTTCTTTTCCTCGCTGTAGGGGCTTTGGGTTAATGTCCGCCGCCACTGCCTGCACCGCTGTGGAGCTTTTGCACAGCCACACCGGTAAATATGCGTGGTCTGTACCAATATCCGCCACCTTAACGCCCTTGCGAACAAAGTCGGCACACAGGCTGAGGCGATTGTCCAAATGTAAGCTTTTGTCCATAATCATTAAATAGTCCTTATATAAAATATGGCGGCTGGTAAATTCAACCGGCCACCATAAATGTACAAATCAATTTCAGTTACTTGTTGTCTGCAATATGGTTGTTAATTTTCTCTACCATTTCGTCAGCGTCAACACCGTGCACCATACAAGCCTCTGCTAAGCTTTCGCCTCTTGAAGCCGGGCAGCCCAAGCAGTGCATACCCATTTCCATAAAAATAGGTGCTGTTGAATTGTCAAAGTCCAAAATATCGCCAATTAATGTATCTTTTGTAATTTTCATTAAGATTTCCTCCATTCCACGCAAGCAACATTCCTGCTACTTTTACTTATTATACCCCAAACATTGTTTCTATGCAATATGCTTAACAAAATGTTTATAAAGTACTTTTACGCCCTTGTGCCTGCCAACTGAGGTGTAACATAAAGAGTTTTATTTTTTACATAAATAACCATACCCGGCTTTGCTCCTGACGGCTTGCTGACATTTCTAACCTGTGTGTAATCAACGGGAACCTGCGAGCTGTTTCTGGCCCTGCTGTGGTATGCCGCCAGCTGTGCCGCCTCTGTAAGGGTAGCTTGGTCAACCTCCTTGCCCTCTGTAAGTATAATGGCGTGGGTGCCGTGTATATTTTTTGTGTGAAGCCAAATGTCGTTTTTAGATGCTGTTTTTAGTGTAAGCTTGTCGTTTTGCTTGTTGTTTCTGCCTACAAGTATTGTAAAGCCATTTGACGATATAAATTTAAGCGGAGGCAATGAGGCCGTTTTTTTCTGCTTGCCTCTTGGTGCCTTTGCATAGCCCTGCTCAACAAGCTCCGCACGAATTTCTGCAAGCTCCGCTTCTGTTGTGGCTCTGCCAAGCTCCTCCAGCACGGTTTCTATATACTCCAGGTCTTCCTTTGCCTTTTCTATCTGCACCCTTAAAACCTGCTCGGCTGTTTTTGCCTTGCGGTATTTTTTGTAATACTGCTGTGAATTTTGGGTAGCCGAAATTGCCGGATTCAGTGCAATTGTTATAGGGTTATTGTTGTCATAATAATTTTCAACCGTAACCCTGCTTGCACCCTTTTCTATTCTGTATAAATTCGCCTGCAAAAGGTCGCCCTTTATTCTAAGCTCTTCACGGTCAACCGATGTTGAAAGCTCCGCTGTTTGAGAATTAATTTTTCTTGACAGTCTTTCCAAGGTGTTTGTAAGAAGACGGTGCAAGTCCTGCGACTTCGCCTTCATACGCTCTGCGGTATCTCTTTCGTTAAAAAAGCTGTCTAATAAAGCACTGAAGCTTTCCTCTCTTTTTACCTGTGCTGTGTCGCCATACTGTGTAATATCAATAAAGCCAAAGTCCATAGGCTTGCGGTTTACCACAACCATACACGGCGTGCCGCTGCACTGCTGAAGCTGTGCGGCTGTTCTTTCAAGGAAAAATAAAAGGCGTTTTTTATGCTCCTGTGTAAGAGAGCCTGTTGTAAGGTCTGCCCCCTTGCCTGTAAGATACTCCAGCTCTCGGCAAATTACCGGCGAAAAGCCCTGTATGGTATTAAGCAATGCCTTGCTTAGCTTTGTGTCAACCGTTATTGCCTGCAGCCTGTCCAAAATATCCTGCGGACTGCACTCCAAAATATTTATTTTATCCTGTGCCGGAGGCATACTGTACTTTAACCCCGGCAGCACCAAACGCTGTGACGACATTGAAACATCTACCCGTTTTAATGCATCGATAATAAAGCCGTTTTCGTCTATAAAAATTACATTGCTGTATTTACCCATTATTTCTACTGCAAGAGTAAGCCGAATATGGTCGCCTAAGTCATTTGCTGCGTCAAACTCAAGAAAGATTATTCTTTCCATAGCCTCTTGCCTTGCGTTAATCAGCCTTGCACCGCACAGTCTTTTTCTGAAAAGCATACAAAGCATTGGCGGTACCTTTGGATTTTCGGGAGCATAGCTTGTGAGGTTTATTCTGGGGCTGTTTGCTCTTGCTGACAGCAAAAGCTTGCTTGCACCGTTTAACCCACGCAGACTGAGAATAATTTCGTCCTTATTTGGCTGATAAACCTTTTCAACCCTGCAATTAACCGCATTGTCGTTAATCTCTTTACATATATGTCTTAAATATCCGCCGTCCAGTGCCATACACTACACCTCTCTTCAAATTCATTTGTGATACTTGCCGCCTGTGGAAATTTGAAATCCTCTGTAAATCTGCTCGCAAAGCATTACTCTGGCAAGCTGATGCGGAAAGGTCATTCTTGACATAGACAGCTTTAGCACTGCCATATCTTTAACCTGCTTTGACAAGCCCCATGAGCCGCCTATAATAAAATCTATTTCACTAACGCCCCCAAGTGCGGTTTTGTCAATAAAGCCCGCCAGCTCCTCGGAGGATATTATTTTGCCCTCTATACACAGTGCCGCTACTGCCGCACCCTTACCTATATTTTTAATAATACGCTGTCCCTCTTTTTCAAGCGTGCTGCTTATTTCCGCATCACTTGGATTATCAGGCAGCCTTTCTTCGTTGACCTCTGTTATTTTAAACCTGCAGTAGCCCTTTAGTCTTTTTTCGTACTCTGCCACTGCCATTGTCCAGTATTTTTCCTTAAGCTTTCCCACGCATATAATGTTTACATTCAGCATAGCCGCTCCTTAAAAAATAATACAGCTGCCGTCCGTAACAGTGTGAGCAGCCTCAAGGGTATAGTCGTCATTTTCCTTCATACCGCATTGCGAAAGTGTGCACCTTGCAGACTCCAACGCAATATGCGGCATATTGTTTTCTTCGCTTAGGTGGGCAAGCAACAGCCTTGTACTGCCCCTTCTAACCAGCCTTGGCAAAAGTCCTGAGCATACTTCGTTTGATAAATGACCGCTGTCTGACAATATTCGTCTTTTAAGCATATACGGGTACACGCCGTTAAGCAGCATATTAACATCATGGTTAGACTCTATGGCAACCACATCACAGCCCAAAAGAGCCCTTTCCATTTCGGGTGTAACACAGCCTGTGTCGGTAGCTACGGCAAATTTGCGGCCGTCGGGCATTTCTGCCACATAGCCTACGCTTTCGGCACAGTCGTGAGAGGTAACAAAGGAGGTTACCCTTATGCCGGCAGCCTCTGCACCCTTGTTAATTATGTAGCTGTTAAACTTTTCGGGTGCTAAATGCCCCTGTGCGTCCATTTGCTCAAGAGTACCCCGGGTAGCATATACATTTATGCCGTATCGGGAGGCAAGCACACGCACGCCCTTAATATGGTCGATATGCTCGTGGGTTACAAATATCCCCTCAATATTTTTTACATCTATACTGTTGTCGCTCAAGGCCTTTTCTATCTGCTTGGCAGTACGGCCTGCGTCAATTAAAATTCCCTTTCCCCCTGCCGTTACATAGTAGCAATTTCCTTTGCTCCCGCTAAACAGTGGATATACTCTTGACATTTTACCATTTCCTTATAAATTTATTTTAAAAAGGCAGACTTTAAAGGCCTGCCTAAAACTTTCGGTATTATATTACACGTTACACGCTTACCTTCTCAATATCTGCACCAAGTCCCTTAAACTTTTCAACTACTTTGTCGTAGCCACGCTCAATGTACTTAATACTCGAAATTGTACTTTCACCGTCGGCACACAGTGCCGCAATAATCATTGCCGCTCCGGCACGAAGGTCTGTAGCTTCTACATCGGCAGCCGTAAGGGATTTTACACCGTCTATAATTGCAATTCTGCCATTTACCGAGATTTGTGCTCCAAGCTTTAAAAGCTGGTCAACATACTGGAAACGACTTTCCCAAACTGCCTCGTTTACAATGCTTGTACCCTCTGCTACCGACAGCAGTGCAACCGCCTGCGGCTGCATATCTGTAGGAAATCCCGGATGAGGCATTGTTTTTATGTTGCAGCGTTTTATACCGCCTGTAGCGTCTACCGACACGCTGTCGTCACCCTCGCACACTATAACGCCCATTTCACGCAGCTTAGCTGTAATAGACTCCAGGTGCTTTGGCGTAACATTTTTTATTACCGCTCTGCCCTTTGTAGCGGCAACAGCAGCCATATAAGTACCGGCCTCAATTTGGTCGGGAATTATAGAATATGTTGTGCCGTGCAGACTTTCAACACCCTGTATTTTTATAACATCTGTGCCGGCTCCCTTAATGTTGGCACCCATTGTGTTCAGAAAATTGGCAAGGTCTACAATATGAGGCTCTCTTGCGGCGTTTTCAATTATTGTTGTGCCGTCAGCCTTAACAGCCGCCAGCATAACATTCATGGTCGCACCTACCGAAACAACATCCATATATACATATCCGCCTATAAGTCTGTCTGCCTTAACCTCAATAGCGTCACCGCTGTCAATCAAGCGGTGTTCGGCACCCATACTGGCAAAGCCCTTTAGGTGCTGGTCTATAGGACGCACTCCGAAGAAGCAGCCCCCCGGCATAGCTACCCTGGCATAGCCTCTTTTGCCCAGCAACGCACCCAGCAAATAATACGAAGCTCGCATATTTCTGGCAAGGTCAAACACAGCCTCACAGCTGTTTATAGTTGTTGGATCTACAATATAGGTATTATCGTCCACTTTTTCAACACTTGCACCAATCCGCTGCAATATTTCAAACATAGCTTTAACATCGCTTATGTCCGGAATATTCTCAAGCCGACAAGGCCCATCGGCAAGTATTGTTGCAGGAATAATGGCTACGGCAGCATTCTTTGCACCGCATATTGTCACTTCTCCTGCTAATGGCTTACCGCCACATACTACAAATTTATCCAAGGACTACACCCCTAAATTTCAAATATTTTAAATACTCCTGCTAAGTAAAATACCCCAGACAAAATCAGATACACTCATCAAGCTTAATATATAATAAAAAGCACGCACCATTTCGCTACGCACCCTTTTTACATAAAAACACTAACATATATAATAATATAAAATATTATTGTTGTCAACTGTAATAAAGCCAACATATACTTTTGCTATACACAATTTTTGTGAACATTTAATATTTTGGCTCTATAATAGAATTTCAGGTCATAAAAAGGCTCCTGCTGTACCTGTAAAGCACTGCCGCACCCGACAAAACTGCGTCCTTAATAAAATGCGGCTGACAATACAGCGGGCTTTTAGCAGAAGGTACAGCAGAGCCACGGCTAAAGTGAGCTAAAACGGCTCAATAGTGATTTTATTTTGTAAACAATGCACAAATAAGCTGTTTTTATTTCTGCGGCAAAGGTTAGTGAAAGCAAATCCCCTATAGCGAAAAAGGTCGAAATTTAATGCTAAAATTCATTTATAGGTAATATATGACAAATAATTACAGAATAAGCTTCTTATTTATATGCTTTCAGACAGGTAAAATAGCTGCCGTCGGAATTTTTAATTTTTAAAAATTCCGGCTTAAATAAAGGCGGTTTTTTCTTTTACCGATTTCAGCTGTCAGCTTGGTTTAGGGGAACGGTTTTTATGAAGAAAATTGCAGGTTGTTTGGCAAAGTGCAAAGGGCTTATGCTTTGTGTCGGCGTGTTGGCAGTTGCCTTGGTGTTTTCTGTTGGTTTAAGCGTTTACGCTGTGAATAAACAGGTTATAAACAATATAGGAGGCAGTGCAAGGCTTACAGTAAGCGAAAGCGGTGCATATGTTGTCAGCTACAGCCACAGCAGTGCGGCTGTAAGCCGTATTACAGACGAGGGCTGCGACACACGCCGTTTTGACACAGAGGGAGAAATTAAAAATATTTATGCAGGTCAAGGCTGTGTTTATGCAATGTGCGTAAGCGGTGATCAAGCCTGCCTAAGCTGTTATTTTTTCAGTAACGACTCGGTGTATTATTATCCCTTTAATAATATTCAAATTAACGACAGCTACAAATTTTGCGTAAGCAATGACCGTGTTTTCTTTGCCAAAAGCGGTGAAATTTCTACAACTTTTTACTGCTATTCCGTTTATGGAGAATATCTTTACAGCTTTACTCTTGACAGGGTAACTGATTTTGCCATAAACCAAAGAGAGGACACACTGTTTATTTTGTCACAAGGCAAAATATATACCGTTAATGCAGCAGACAACAGTATGCCGCTGCTGCAAATGCAGACCGATGTTATGTATTCTGAAATATATGTAACAGATAATACGGTTTTTGATTATGATGGCTGTATTGCCGATACCGCCGCAGATGTGTTTATAGAAAGCGGCATACAATGCGGTAAAATAAACGGCGGTGTAGTGAATGAATACTACTGCAGATATTCCGAGGGCAAAATATACGGCTATGATGTAACCGGAGCTGAAAATATATTGTACAGCACCGACTATACGGGCAATGCACAAATGTGCAGCCTTAATGATAATCTTTACCTGCTGTACGACGACGGCACCTTTGAGATAATAAACAGCAGTGAGCTTTCCTTTCCTGTAATTCCCACAGTGCCTGCGGAAAATCCGACTGCTTCAGACGCTTCAACAAAGCCCCCTGAAAAGCCTGCTGTGCCGACAGAGCCGAGCAGTGAACATACAGCCCGCATTTTTGCTGTAAACAGCTACAGCTTAGACGCCAAGCGTTCCATTATCTGGGATATACCTGCAGGTACAACAATAGCACAGCTTAAAAACAGAATAACAGCAACCGGCTATGATGTTGAAATATACAGCAAAAGCAATGTAAAGAAAACAAGCGGCAAGGTGGGCACAGACTGTACTATGCGGCTTGAGTATAACGGCAGTAAATACGGGGAATATAAGCTGTCTGTCTTAGGCGATTTGACAGGCGAGGGTAATATAAGCTCCGGCGACGCCACTGCTCTGAGCAAATATTTTATGGAAAGCACAACATTAACAGAGCCGCAGCTTTTGGCGGCGGACTGCAACAAGGACGGAAATGTAACAGGTGCAGACCTTGTAAAGCTGGCAAAAAATAATTTGTAACCACTTAAAGATAAATGCGTATTATATAGTAAAAGTCTTAGGTGGTGAACGGGTATGGGTATGCGACGCCCAAAAAAGAAATGCTGTAACGGTGGCTTAATATTTGGCATTGGATTACTTGTAGGAACACTGCTTCCATGTAGGCTTGTAGTAGTGATTTCCGCCGTTGTAATTTGCATATTGTCTTTATTTGCATTTAAGTATTAATGGAGGTTATGTTATGAAATTTGTAGTAATTGACAATCCAAAGTTCTGGGGCTTTATTTTAAGAAAAATATACGGCATAAAAAAGCTTGACCTTACACAAAGCTAAGCAAGCACACTGTAAACTTAGATTTGGCTGTTTATAAAATACAGCCTGCTTTAACAATGTAACCTGGACTTTTGCAAATGTTAAGCACCGCCAAGTGTAATACCCAAAATTATAATTAGCTCATATACATAAAAACACAGAAAGCAGTTTAAACGGGTAAATGCTTTCTGTGTTTTTCATTTGTATATTTAACTTTAATCCCCCATGTCAGTATTTGATAAATCTGCAAGTCTACGCTGTATTTGTCTGGTGCGTACACCTACAAGCTTATCAAGGTCACTGTTTACCTGTGTAATTCTGCGTTGGGTTTGAGTAAGCACCTCTTCAAAATTGTCAAATTCAGTTTTTACGGAGTTCAGCACCTGCCACACCTCGGTGCTTCTTTGCTGTACTGCCAAGGTTTTAAAGCCCATTTGCAGACTGTTCAGCAGTGCCGCCATTGTGCTGGGGCCGGCTATGTTTACCTTGTATTCACGCTGAAGTGTTTCTACAAGTCCACGGCTTACCGCCTCGGCATACAGCCCCTCACAGGGCAGGAACATAATGGCAAAGTCTGTAGTTGCCGGTGGATTTATATATTTGTTGTGAATGTCCTTTGCCTCATTTTTCATGGTAGAAACAAGGTTTTTAACTGCGGCATTTATTTCTTCTTTATTGCCGTTTTCCTGGGCTGTTAATACAGCGTGGTAGGTGTCGGCAGGAAATTTGGAATCTATAGGCAGGTACACAAAGGAGTGGTTGTCGTTAGGCAGCTTTATGGCATACTCTACAGGGTTGCGTGTGTTTTTGTTGGTTACTACATTTTCCTGATACTGCTCAGGTGAGAGTATTTCCTTTAGTATAGCACCCAGCTGTATTTCGCCAAGCATACCTCTTGTTTTTACATTTGAAAGCACCTTTTTAAGGTCGCCCACTCCGGCGGCAAGGCTTTGCATTTCGCCTAAGCCCCTATATACCTGCTCCAGTCTTTGATTTACAAGTGCAAAGGACTGCGTCATTTTGGCGTCAATGGTTTTTTGAAGCTCTTTATCAACAAGGCTTCGCATTTCGTCGAGCTTGCTGTTGTTGTCACGCTGAATATATTCCAGCCTTTTTTCTACAGCTTCACGAATATTGTTTAACTGTATTTCGTTGTTGCCCGAAAAGCCCGATAAACGGTGTTCAAGCTGTTCAAGCCGCTTAATCTGTGCATTGTCGCTGTTCTCTTGCTTTTCGGCAAGCAGTTCAGCCATATTTTTAACCGAATTTGTAACCGTAGCATTCATTTCTATGCGGTTGTTTCTGTTTGCCTCGTCAATATAGGCTTTTATTTCCTCTGTGCTGTTGGTGTGGTCAGGCTTCCTTTTACTGTTTATAATCATTATTATATTTAAAATAAGTATTACAGTCAGCAAGACCATACATATTGCAATAAGTACATCCATTTTTTATTACCCCACTTGTTTAGTATAAAACAAGTATATATTTATGGGGTTAATTAGTCAACCGCTTCGGGCGTGGGTGTACCATTAGCTGTACAGCTGAATAAGGTTTCTATTACCTTGTCGCAGTTAGGCGGAGAGTACAAAAAGCTGTCCATATGGCTGCCGGTAAAATAATATTTTGGCGGTGCCGGTTTATAGTGCTGTTCAAAGGTGTCTATAATAATCAGCTTAATTTTCATACGCTCCGGTATAATGTTTTTAATGTATACGCTTGCCTGACTTCCCGGGGCAATGCCGTCCTTTATTTCCGCAAGACCGGCTATATTTGGGGTAAGCTCTACAAAAGCACCGTATTGCTCAACTGTGCGTATAATGCCGGCTACTGTTTCGCCTACGCTGAAATTGCTTGCGTTTTCCTGCCAGGTGCCCAGCAGCTCCTTGTGGGTTAGGCTTATTCTGCCGTTTTCTATGCTTTTAACAACTGCCCGAATATCCATACCTACGCTGAAGCGTTCCCGTGGGTGGTCTATTCTTGATACCGATATGGTGTCTATAGGAATCAGCGAAACTATACCGCAGCCAACATCGGCAAATGCGCCAAACGGCTCCAGGTGCGTTATGCGGGCGTTAATAACATCGCCGCTGCTAAGGCTTGCTATGTACTGCTGCATACACCGCTGCTGTGCCTTACTTCGGGACAGTATAGCAACCGTTGCTCCGTCTGTATTTTTCTTAAAATCGGTTATAACAAAGGAAACGGGCCTGTTTACTCTGGAAATAATGGCAATATCACGCACCCTGCCTTCTTTAATTCCAAGAGCACCCTCCTCTCTGGGAATAATTCCCTTAATACAGCCCATATCTACAATTAAATTATGCTCGGCGTCACATATTACAGCCCTTGCCTCGAGTATTTTTTCTTCAAAAAAAGCCTCGTTTAAGGCGTTTATCGACTTAAAGCATCCGGCGTTTTCGGGCTTTTCTATGAGAATTCCCTCAGGATAAAATTCTATCATTTTCTTTCCTCCCAATTATTACAGCTAGGAAATTATATGCCGCAGTAAAAAAATTTATTCTATGCTGTAGGGAAAATCTGTCCTTAAAGCAAATACAGAGCCTGCGGATTTTATGGCTTTCTGCCCTAAATCAGACTGTTTATCCGAGATAAACGGGAGGGGTTTGTAAATTATCTTTTAAGTTAAATCAAACATATTGCATTAATTATTGTTTTATACTAAAATAAAGCTATGCTTTATGAAAAGAGGACTTATAAATGAAAAAAAATTATATTACAAAAATATTATGCGCAGCTATGTGCGGCGTGTTGGCTGTAGCAGTTGCAGGCTGCGGCAACGGCGGCTCTGACAGTTCGTCAAACAGCTCGTCAAACAGTTCTTCTGCAACAGAGCAGGCAACAAGCACCGCTACATACGACGAAATAGATGTTAAAAAAACCTCACAAAAGGACGCTAAAATCTACAAGGATACACAGCACAAGGTGGGCTACCAGCTGGACAAGCCTGAAAGCGGCGAGGAGGTAGCAGTTATGCACACCACCAAGGGCGATATTTCTCTAAGATTTTTCCCTGAGGCGGCACCAAAAACTGTAGAAAATTTTGTTAAGCACGCAAAGGACGGCTACTACGACGGCTTAACATTCCACCGTGTTATAAAGGACTTTATGATTCAGGGCGGCGACCCTAAGGGCGACGGTACAGGCGGCGAAAGCATTTACGGCGACAGCTTTGAGGACGAATTCAGCGACCACCTGTTTAATATAAGAGGCTCTGTTTCTATGGCAAATTCAGGACAGGACACAAACGGAAGTCAGTTCTTTATTAACCAAGCCGGAGCTGACGCATTTAAAACCAACGGCGGCTGGGAGGCTCTTGAAAAGCAGTGGAAGGAGCAGGCATATCCAAAGCTTTGCCAGTACTACGGTACAGATAATTACAGCCAGTTTGTTTCCTACTACGGTGCATATATGCTTGATACCGACCTTATCAGCAACGAGGTGAAATCTCTGTACGAGAAAAACGGCGGTAATCCGTCACTGGACGGTGCCTTTAATGCAGTAGACAGAGGTCATACTGTATTTGCACAGGTTTATGACGGTATGGATGTTGTTGATAAAATAGCTTCTGTGGAAACAGATACATCTAACAACAAGCCTACGGAAGATGTTAAGATAAAGAGCATTGACATTACCTCCTACCAAGGCTGATTAGTAAAGAGCAATATGCTTCTGTAAGAGGCTTTTGAGTACAGCGGGATATAAAAGCAATATCACAATACAGAACAAAAGGCAGAGCCGTCTTTAAAAACGGTTCTGCCTTTTTATTAGGGAAGCAAAAAATTTATCTTTAAAAAATTTAAGTCTTGTCTAGTCTGTAAAAATTAAAAAGTAAAATTATCTCCTTTTTGCAAAGCACTCTTTGCAATAAACAGGTCTGCCATCGGTAGGCTGAAAAGGTACCTGTGTTTCACAGCCGCACTCTGCACATACCGCAGAGAACATTTCTCTTGAAGGGCGGCTGTTGTTTTTGCGTGCGTCACGACATGATTTGCACCTCTGTGGTTCGTTTACAAACCCTTTTTCAGCGTAAAATTCCTGCTCGCCGGCTGTAAAAACAAATTCATTGCCACAGTCTTTGCAAACTAAAGTCTTGTCTTCGTACATAAGGATATACCTCTCTTAAAAAAATAATATTTGTTCAGAAACGGATTTGCACCGCTACCTTTGCCTTAGCAACGCTCTGCTGAAATTAAGCTACCTTGAACACACTCGGCAATACTAAATTGAGTAATTTCTCAGCTTTTTACGAATCCTTTGAATTGCGTTGTCCACAGCTTTAACCTCAGTATGAAGTATGTCGGCAATCTGCCTGTAGCTCTTGCCGGAGGTATGGTGCGAAAGAACAGCAAGCTCCATATCGGAAAGCTTGTTTTTTATGTTTTTTACAAAGGTAATATAGCTTTCACGGTCAATGATGCTCTGTTCGGGGGAAACGCTGTTTTCTGCCTGCACCGTCTCGTCACCGTCAAGATATACAAGCAGGTCTTTGGGTATGCTCTTTTTTGTGCTTACCTTGCTTATGCCGGAAAAAATCCGGTTGTCTATGCACCTGTTTGCATATGTTTTAAAGGCGGCACCCCTGCTTTGGTCATAGGTTTGTACCGCACCCCACAGTGCCATCAAGCCGTCCTGCACAAGGTCTTCGGCTTCGGCTGTTTCCTTAAACTTGTTTGCTTTAAAATAAATAACAGGCTCGTATATTTTTACAAGACTGTTAAACGCAGCTTCGTCGCCGCTTTGTGCCCGCAAAACAAGCTTGTTGATATTCTCAACATCGTTAAGGCTGTTGCTTGTGCTGTTCAAAAACCGATTCACCCACCCGTTGACAGTAAAAACATTGCCGTATAAAATTACTGCACGCCGTAATTTTATTCTCATAAATTGTATGCAAAATAAATTTTGCTAATACTATGGCAATAAAAATTACTTTAGCATAGCCTAATAATAACCTATGACGGCAAAATAGTCAATAAATTTGTTTAGAAAAATAAAAAAATATTTTATACCGCCGCTAAATCTTGTACTGTAGTGACAAAAAGCAACAAAAAATTTTATAAAAACAGAAATATTGCATATAGCATAATACTGTGATAAGATAAATTTAAGAAAAGCAAATTTTTAAAAAAACAAAAGGTAATAGGGTGATTATATGGTTTGTTTCAGCAACAGTATGGGTATATTCGGCTTGGAAACCTTTAATGTAAGGGTAGAGGCCGATGTGGCAATGGGCTTTCCGGGCTTTGACATAGTGGGCCTGCCGGACGCCTCTGTAAAGGAATCCCGTGACAGGGTACGCTCTGCCTTGCGTAACTGCGGCTTTGAAATTCCCGACGGAAAAATAACAATTAATCTTGCACCGGCACACATACGCAAGGAGGGCTCTGTGTACGACCTGCCTATACTTATGGCACTGCTGAAATACAGCGGACAGCTTGTGGCGGATATAAGCAGCAGTGTGTTTATAGGGGAGCTTTCGCTTTCGGGCGATGTACGCAGCGTAAACGGTGTTTTGCCAATGACAATGAAGGCAAAGGAGGAAGGCTTTCAAAATATATATGTACCCTACCACAATAAAAACGAGGCGGCAGTGGTAAAGGGCATAAATGTGTATCCTATAAAAAATCTTAATCAGCTTTTTGACCACCTGTGTGGCAGAAAGCCTTTGGAAACAGCCACTGTTGATATTGAAGATGAAGAAAACGCTGTGCAAATTCCCGACTTTTCGCAGGTTAAAGGACAGTCGGAGGCAAAGCGTGCCATAGAAATTGCGGCGGCAGGTATGCACAACATTTTGCTTATAGGTACGCCCGGCTCGGGAAAAAGTATGCTTGCTAAGAGAATACCGTCTATTTTGCCGGATATGACCTTTGAGGAGTCTATAGAAACAACCAAAATACACTCGGTAGCAGGTTTGCTGGGGGCTAACAAGGGGCTTATTACTACCAGACCCTTTAGAGCACCGCACCACACGGTGTCGGCAGTAGGACTTTCGGGCGGCGGTACTGTGCCAAAGCCCGGGGAGGTTTCTCTTGCACACAACGGCGTTTTGTTTTTGGACGAACTGCCGGAGTTTTCAAGAGCAGCTATGGAGGTGCTTAGACAGCCTATAGAAAACGGCGAAATAACTATATCAAGAGTAAGCGGCACATTGTCATACCCCTGCGATGTTATGCTTGTTGCGGCCATGAACCCTTGTCCCTGCGGCTATTACGGACACCCTACACGAAAGTGTATTTGCGGCCCAAAGGCAGTTACAAGGTATCTTTCAAAGGTTTCGGGGCCATTGCTTGACAGAATAGAAATTCAAATAGAAGTGCCGCCGGTAGAATTTTCCGACCTAACCTCACAAATTCAAGAGGAATGCTCGGCAGATATAAAAAAGAGGGTAAACAAGGCAAGATATATACAGCAGGAAAGGTACAAGGGTACGGGAGTAAAATGTAATTCCGGTATAACTCCGGCAATGCTGAACAAATGCTGCCCAATGGATGACAAAGCACAGCAGCTTTTGGGCAAGGCCTTTGATAAAATGGGGCTTTCTGCAAGAGCGTACGACAGAATCCTAAAGGTTTCACGCACAATTGCCGACCTTGACCAAAGCGAGGTAATAAAAAGCATACATATTGCCGAGGCTGTGCAGTACAGAAGCCTTGACAGAAAATACTGGACTGCTAAGGAATAATAAATATAAAATAACCGCAAGGCCGTGCTGTATTGAGGCTGTGCTTCTTACCGTTCGGCTTTGCTTTTAACCTACCGTCTATAGGCTGTAAACTGCCACCTGTTATTAACCTATAGATTTTATAACCAATGCATTATATAATTACAACTGTAAGGAACACATACCGGTAACGCACAAAAGAAAGGTGATAATTTTTGAAGGTTGAGGTAAAAATAGACAACAGCTGCACAGAGCCGTTGTGTATTATAATTACAAATAAGCTTACAGATGAAATAGGCAGCTGTGTAGAAAGACTTTCATCTTCAAACACCCTTATAACAGGCAGGCAGAACGACAATATTTCCCTTATTGAGCAGAAAGATATTATTAATATATACGCTGCTCAAAGCAAGGTTTATGTAGTCACTGAAAGAGGAGAATTTGTTGTAAAGCAACGGCTGTATGAGCTTGACCAAATGCTTGACAACCACAGCTTTGTAAGAATTTCAAATTCCGAAATAATCAACCTGCACAAGGCAGTTAATTTTAATCTAAAGCTGTCGGGAACTATACTGGTTTCGCTTCCAAACGGCAAAGAAACATATGTTTCACGCAGATACGTTACAAAAATTAAAGAACGGTTAGGTGTATAATATGAGCACAACAAAAAAAATAATATTAAGAGGTTTACTGGGTATGCCTATAGGTCTGGCAATAAGTTATATAGTAACACTAATTGTTTCTATTATAGTCGGTAAAGGAAATTACTACCCTGTTGTACCGGACACAATAAACACATTTGGCACAGAGCTAAACGCCGTAATCATACAAACAGTTTTAAGTATGCTGTATGGCGCAGTATGGGGCGGTGCCTCGGTAATATGGGAACTTGAAAATTGGAGCCTTTTAAAGCAGTCGGCTACACATTTGATATTGGTTTCTGTAGCTACATTCCCTGTTGCATTCTTTATGCACTGGATGCCGCAAAATTTCTTAGGCGTTATTATTTACTACGGTATTTTCCTATTTATATATGCCTCAATATGGTTGGGCACATTTATAAAAATAAAGTACCAAATAAAAGACATTAACAATAACCTCAATTAATTCATTATTATAATTTACCCCAAAAAAGCAGGCAGTGTAAGCGTTTATACTTACACTGCCTGTGTTTTTATGCAATATTTAAAATCAATATTTTATCTGCGGGTATTACTTAAAGTATGCTACGCCGCTTTCAAATATCTTTTGGTCTTTCTCAAACGGTACATTCGCGTACAGGTTATCACCCTTACGCTCGGAGTGTCCCATTTTACCGAAAATTCTGCCGTCAGGGCTTGTAATACCCTCTATAGCACATACAGAGCCGTTTACATTAAATGCAATATCGTCAGACGGCTTGCCGTTTAGGTCTACATACTGTGTTGCAACCTGACCACCCTCAATAAGCTTTTGCAGCATAGCGTCATTAGCAACAAATCTGCCCTCACCGTGTGAAATAGGCACTGCAAATACATCACCTGCATTTACCTGTGACAGCCAAGGTGATTTTACTGATGTTACCCTTGTGTATGCCATATGAGAGATATGTCTGCCTACAGTGTTGAATGTTAGTGTAGGGGAATCCTCTGTAATATCTGTAATTTTGCCGTATGGAACAAGTCCCAGCTTAATAAGTGCCTGGAAGCCGTTGCATATACCAAGCATTAAGCCGTCACGCTTTTCAAGAAGCTCTGTAACAGCCTGTGCAATAACAGGGTTGCGGAAGGTTGTAGCAATAAACTTACCTGAACCGTCCGGCTCGTCACCGCCGCTAAAGCCGCCCGGGAACATAATGATTTGTGATTCCTTAATCATTTTTTCCATTTGTGTAATTGTTTCTTCAATGTCCTTTGGTGTAAGGTTTTTAACAATTAACAGCTGTGGGTCTGCACCTGCCTTAGCAAAGGCTCTGGCTGTGTCAACCTCGCAGTTAGTGCCGGGGAATACAGGAATAAATACCTTTGGCTTTGCTGTTTTAATTACAGGTGACAATGTGCTGTGCTGAGTTGTAAGCTGAATATCCTTTGTAAGCTTTGGACAGTCTGCCTTTGTTGCAAATACCTTTTCAAGCTTGCCGGTCCACGCCTCAACAAGAGTATCAATATCAAGCTTACCGCACTTAATATCAATAACAGGTTCTTCTGTAGTAACACCCAGCTTGTAGCTTAGAACGCCTTCGTCAAGTGAAGCACCGTCTGCCAGCTCAATTACAAGTGAACCGCTAAGCGGAGCAAACAGCTCTTCGCTTGTAAGCTCGTGGTCAAATGTAAATCCTATTTTATTACCAAAGCACATTTTTGCAACAGCAGCTGCGGCACCGCCCTCACGAACTACAGAGGCTGCCAAAGCCTTGCCCTGTGACATAAGAGCATAAACAGCATTGTACATTTTCTTCAGGTCTTCCCACATTGGCATTTGAGTAGCCTTGTCAACAGGAACAGGTACATAAATAACCTGTGAGCCTGCCTTTTTAAACTCGGCAGAAATTGTTTTTGATGCCTTTGTCATAGCTACCGCAAAGCTTACAAGTGTAGGAGGTACATCTAAATCTTCAAAAGAGCCGGACATACTGTCCTTACCGCCTATTGACGGAATACCCATATTAATTTGTGCTGTCATCGCACCCAGCAACGCTGCGGCAGGCTTGCCCCAACGCTCAGGCTTTTCGTGAAGTCTTTCAAAATATTCCTGGAATGTCAGGCGTGACTTTAATGGATTTGCACCTATTGCCAAAAGCTTCGACATTGATTCCACAACAGCAAACGCAGAGCCGTGGAACGGTGACCAACGGGAAACACCCGGAATAAAGCCGTAGCTCATAGCTGTAGCGTCGTCTGTTTCGCCCTTTTCAAGAGGAATTTTAGCAGCCATAGCGTCTTGAGGTGTAAGCTGATATTTACCGCCAAACGGCATAATAACCGTAGCCGCACCTATGCTTGCGTCAAAACGCTCACCAAGACCGATTTGAGAGCAAACCTCAAGCCTTGCAAGGTTAGCCTTAAACGCCTCTGTTTTGCTTAGTCCCTGCAGCTCCTTTGGAGTTTGCAAACGGTAGTTGTTGTTTTCGTCAGGTGCTGTAATATATGCCTGTGAAACCTGTGTAACACCGTTGGTATTAAGGAACCTACGGCTTAGGCTGACAATAGTGTCGCCTCTCCATACCATAGTCAAACGAGGATTTTCACTTACTACTGCTACTGCTGTAGCCTCTAGGTTTTCTGTATGTGAATACTCAATAAACCTGTCAACATCCTTAGGGTCAAGCACAACTGCCATTCTTTCCTGTGATTCTGAAATAGCAAGCTCTGTGCCGTCTAAGCCCTCATATTTCTTTGTTACCTTATCAAGGTCAATATTCAGTCCGTCTGCCAGCTCACCTATAGCTACGCAAACACCGCCGGCACCAAAGTCGTTACAACGCTTAATCATTGTAGAAACCTTTGGATTTCTGAACAAACGCTGAATTTTTCTTTCTGTAGGCGGGTTGCCCTTTTGTACCTCTGCACCGCAGGTTTCTATTGATGACTCTGTGTGTGCCTTTGACGAGCCTGTAGCACCGCCGCAGCCGTCACGGCCTGTTTTTCCGCCCAAAAGAACAATAACATCGCCCGGCTGTGGTACCTCACGAATTACATTGCTCTTTGGTGAAGCACCTATAACCGCACCTATTTCCATTCTCTTTGCAACATAGCCCGGATCATAAAGCTCTGTAACCTGACCGGTAGCAAGTCCTATCTGGTTACCGTATGAGCTGTAGCCGGCCGCCGCACCTGTTGTAATTTTTCTGCTTGGCAGCTTGCCGTGCATTGTATCCTTAAACGGTACGGTAGGATCACCGCTGCCTGTTACACGCATAGCCTGGTAAACATAGGCTCTGCCGGAAAGCGGATCACGAATAGCACCGCCCAAGCAGGTAGCCGCACCACCAAACGGCTCTATCTCTGTAGGGTGGTTATGCGTTTCGTTTTTAAACTGTACAAGCCACTGCTCCGTAACGCCGTCGATAGTTACAGGCACCTCTATAGAACAGGCGTTAATTTCTTCACTAACATCAAGGTCAGGAATTAAGCCTCTTTTTCTAAGCAGCTTCATACCTGCAAGAGCCATATCCATAAGAGAAACATCACGGTCGGTATCCTTACCGTAAACCTCACCTCTGGCGTCATAGTATTCCTTTAGGGCATCTTCAATAACCGAGGTCAATGCACCTTTTTCTATTTCAATTTTTTCTAATCTTGTAAGGAATGTAGTATGTCTGCAGTGGTCAGACCAATATGTATCAATAACTCTAAGCTCTGTTACCGTAGGGTTACGCTTTTCTTCATCTCTAAAGTAGTCACGACAGAACTTGAGGTCGCTCAGCGTCATAGCAAAGCCCATAGAGCCGTAATAATCTGCCATTTGTTGGTCATTAAATTCTATAAAGCCCTCTACATCTGCAACCCTTTCAGGTACAGTTACAGGCATATCAAGTGTTTCAGGCTTGTCCATAGAAGCCAGACGGGACTCTACAGGGTTTATCATATAGTGCTGAATTTTCTCAAAATCACTGTCAGTAATATCGCCCTTTACCGCTACAACCTTAGCACTTACTACTACAGGTCTTTCGCCCTGCGTCAACAGCTGTGCACACTGTGCGGCACTGTCGGCACGCTGGTCATACTGTCCCGGCAGGTATTCCATAGCAAATACCCTCCAGTCATTTTCTGTCGGCAAGACTTCCTTGTAAATATTGTCCTGATTTGGCTCTGAAAAAACAGTTACCACAGCCTTATCAAGCTGTTCACCTGTTAATCCGGAAATATCGTATCTGTTTACAAGTCTAAGTGCTGTAAGCGACTTTAAGCCCAGGTTATGCCTTAAATCCCAAAGCGTTTGAGAGGCCTCAACATCAAAGCCGGGTTTCTTCTCAACAAATAATCTTGTTACTTGTGACATTAATAATCATTCCTTTCAAAAAGAAAAACTGCTGATTCCTTTACAACAGCCTGTACAAATCATTTTTGCACATAAGCCATTCTAATTGATTTTATCATATACAGCCGTTTTTTACAACGAAAAATTACACTCTTTTGCCTATATCAATCCCAGATACCGCTTCTCTGCTTATTTCAGCACTACTACCGTCATAGGCGGAATTGTAAGGCTTGTGCCGTCAAGCGTTGCCTGTGCATAGCTTCCGTTGCTGTCCGGATCCTGTGCTGTTACCTGTCCGGCAATACCTGAATACTCCAGCTTATCCTTTGGCACATCAACAGCAGCAGATTCCGTTTTGCTTAGGTTGTAGAATATAATAACCTCGCTGTCATTGTATTTTGTAACATAGCCTGCCGCATTGTCGCTGCCGCTTTCTATAACATCGGTAATTTTGCCTCTTGCAATTTCAGGATTTTGCAGCTTCAGCTTAATAAGCTGCTGGTATGTTTTTAGCAGTGAATTATCGTCCTTTTGTGCTTTTTCAACCGTTGTAACAACAGACTCCTCAGCGATGGAAAAGGCAATGCTAGGCAGGTGAATATTTTCCCACTCTGTACCGTTCCAAGGCATTGGCAAACGGTATGAGCCGTCGTTATCTGTACTGCCGAGCAAGCCAACCTCTTCACCGTAGTATATAAACGGATTTCCCGGAGAAAGCATATAACTCATGGCTGCCATTTTCTCATTTTGCAGGTTTTTGCCCAGTGCCGCACCGCTTCGTGAAATGTCGTGGTTAGAAAGGAAGGAGCAGTCGATAGCGTTTTCGTTCTTATCGGCTATAGTTTCACCCCAGGATTTTACAGATTTGCAAAGCTTGTTAGCGTCACCGCTGCGTACTGCGGTTTCATATGTACCTATAGCCTGACTCATTGGAAAATTAAACTGACTGTCAATTCCGGTAGAATACCAGTCTGCAATTTGGCTTGTTCCTGACCAGTTTTCACCCACAATATAGGCATCCTTTTTAATATCCTTTGCCGTGTCAACCAGCCATTTACAGAATTCCTGACCATCGTCACCGCCTGTATCATAGTATTTTATGGCGTCAAGCCTAAAGCCGGAAACACCCATATCCAGCCAGAACTTCATTATATCCTTTATTTCCTCACGCACCTTTTCGTTAGAAAGGTTTAGCTCAGGCATTGATTTGTCAAAATTAGCCTCATAATAATAGTCGGTGCCGTCTATACGCAAATAGGTACTGCTGCCAACCTCATCGTCCTTTTTTACAATATGATAGTACTGAGCATAGCCGTCCAGCTTGCCCTCCTTTACCTCCTGACAGGCTTTTACAAACCACGGGTGCTGGTCTGAGGAATGATTTAAAACAAGGTCAAGTATTACATTAATGCCACGCTTGTCTGCTTCTTTAAGCAGTGTTTTAAAATCATCAAGTGTACCGAATTCCTTGTCAACAGCCTTATAATCCTCTACAGAATATTTATGGTATGACTCTGACGGGTTTATAGGTGTAAGCCATATGCCGTCTATACCTAAATCGTTGCCGCCGTTCGGATCGCCGTCGTTAAGATAGTCAAGCTTGCTTATAATTCCCTTAAAATCTCCTACGCCGTCGTCATTTGAATCGCAAAAGCTATACATAAATATTTGGTAGAAATTTCTGTAATTATCGGTTGACTGTACAGCCTTTGGTGTCTCCTTTTTCTGCTCGCCTCCGGTGCAGGCTGCCATTGCACCGCAGCACAGTGCGGCCGCCATTGCTATTGCTATAAGTTTTTTAAGCATAAATTTTCTCCTTATGTTTCTGTTACAACTATTTTTTTAATGAGTATAAAGCCGTTATTAAAACTAATACTATTATTAAGTCATTTGTAGATTTTGCTTTGAAAATGCCTGTATTGATTTCTATGCAGCTTCTTTTCCAAAGCCCTATTTACAAATGCTTTATATACAAATAGAGGTGAAGACACAGCCTTCACCTCTAGGTTTGTAAACAAGCTAAACGCTACAGCGGCTAATAGAATTAGCCCTTTACAGCACCGCCTGTAATACCTTCTACATAGAACTTCTGCATCTTCAAGAACAACGCTGTAATAGGAACAGCAACTACAACTGCACCTGCGCAGAAATTATAGAAGAATGTATCAATTTTGTCCTTATCTGTCATATTCCACAGAACCAGTGCAACCGTATATTGGTCGATAGCATCACGAAGAAGCATTTTCGCCAAAATAAAGTCAGTCCATGGTGCGATAAATGTTGTCAATACTGTATATACTACGATAGGCTTTGACATTGGAAGAATAATTTTCCAGAAAATCTGGTTCTTCGTTGCACCATCAATGGTAGCAGCCTCATCAAGCGCCTTTGGAACAGTATCAAAGAAGCCCTTCGAAATGAAGTAGTTAAGTGCTGCACCTGCAGAATATACTATAATAAGACCAACAATATTCTGTGACAAGCCAATTACCTTTAGAATATAGTAAATAGCTATCATTGTCATAAAGCCAGGGAACATACCAAGAATCATTGCTATATTCATAAACGGCTTTCTTGCCTTAAACCTTAATCTACTAAACGCATACGATACCATCAGTACGCTGAATGTAGAAATAATACAGGAAAATATAGATATGATTAATGTATTCAAAAATGCTCTTGGATAATCAAATACCTTAGTATTTGTAAACAGCTCTATATAATTGTCAAATGTCCAGCAGGTTGGAATAACATGGTCAATAAATGTTGCCTCCTCACCGGAGAACGATGTCATAACGATCCACACCAAAGGAAGGATCCAAATAATTGAAAGAATTGTAAGAATCACATAGATTAGTGTATTTACTACAGTTCTTCTTGCTTTGTAACTCTTTATCATCCGAATGCCCCCTCGTCTTTAACTGACTTAGTATTATTAAAGGTAATTAGTGACAAGGTACCACAAATTATAAATACTATAATACCAATGGCAGCAGCCAGGTTGTTATCGTTTTTATTCATTGTCAATTTATACAGCCATGTAACAAGCAAGTCTGTTTCGCCGGCCTGATAGAAGTGTACATTTGTAGGGCCACCGCCGCTAAGCAGGAATATAACATTAAAGTTGTTAATGTTACCAACAAATGTAGAAATTAGCTGTGGTGTAGTAACGAAAATCAAGTATGGCAGTGTAATCTTGGTAAACTGAACAAACGGTGAAGCGCCATCAATACGAGCGGACTCGTACAAATCTTCAGGAATATTCATAAGAATACCTGTTGTACTTAAAATTGTGTATGGAATACCTATCCAAATATTTACAATTATAACTGTAATCTTTGCCATTGTCGGGTTAGCGGTATCGGTCAAGAACTTAATCGGCTGATCAATCCAACCCAAATCCTGTAAAATAACATTTACAACACCACTTTGCGAAAGCATTTGAGCCATCAGCAGCAGAGTTACAAACTGAGGTACAGCAACAGCCATAACAAAGCAGGTTCTAAATATAGATTTACACTTTAAGCCCTTCTTGTTAATCATAAGTGCAACTATTACGCCAAGAATATAACAAGAGAATGTAGCAACAACCGCCCAAATAAGTGTCCAGCACAAGATTTTGCCAAATGTTTGAGCATAAAGCTGGTTGCCTACAAAAATATCACCAAAGTTGCCAAAGCCTACCCATGTAAACAGCGTGTTAGGCGGCTGATGGTCATGGTCGAAGTTTGTGAACGCAATTAATATCATAAAAATAAGCGGCAAAATTGTAAAGCAGCTTATTAATGTTGTTGGAACAGCCAACATTGTTACATGGAACTTTTCGTCAAGCAAAAGCTTAAGATCCTGAAAAATTGTGTTAGGTCTGTCACCTGCCTTGACTGTTTTTTCGTTATTAACAGCAACCTTTATGTTTAGTATGTATAGATAAATAAATAAAGCAATTATAACAAGTGTAAGTGTACCAAACAAAAGGATAAGCATTGAGTTGTCACCCTCAACCTTTATAGGCATACCAAAATCGTCCAGACCTGTGCTTGCCTCCTTAGTACCAAGGGTACCAAACTGTGACAAATAGCCGCCGCCAAAGCCTACCATATAGGCAATAAACCCTATTTCCGCTGCAAGGAAAAGAACACCCTTAATAATTTGTCTGTTCAAAAAGCAACCGGCACCCATAATTACATATGAAAGCTTAGTTGCCAAGCCTCCCACTGCAAAGTTATTGGCATAATCCTTAAAGAAATTTCCAATACCCACAAAGAACGCTACTATAGCTTTTCCGACTCCTTTAAAAAAGCCTGCCAGAGCACCCGGAATAGCCATAAAAAAGCTTTTTAGCTTATAAACAAATTTTTGGAAAGGGTTGAGCTGTACATAATCAATGTAGTTCATTATTTTACTCCCCTTTTTTTCGAGCCTTTTAATATATTTCTTAATACGCTTTTTACTGCTCAAGCAGCCTATAAAATATAGACTGCTTGAGTGTAAAACAAACTATTTTATACCTAAATACGGGCTATGATTAAACAGCTGTAATGCTCTTAACCATATCGTCATAAGCCTTGCCGATACCCTTCTCTGAAAGGTCGTTCTTCTTCTCTACACAGTAAGAACCGAATGCAGCTGTAGGATCCCAGAAAGAACCTGCCAAGCCAATCTGTGGTATTGAATGAGCCTGCTGCTCGTAAACAGCCTTTAGACAAGTGTTGTTCTTAACATCATCACTTTCAACCATCTTTGTGATTGAAGGACCCCAACCAAGCTTATCCATTCTTTCCTGCTGGCACTTTTCACCGGATAGGTAATATGCAAGAGCCTGAGCTGTGTATGGATACTTTGTATTTGAGTTTACACCGATTAGCTTGTAACCGAACATTGAAATCATATCGGTATCCTTGCCGTCTATCTTAATTGTAGGCAGCTTAGCACAAGCAAAGTTGTCGCCCAGTGCCTTCTGTACGCTCTTAAGCTTCCAAGTACCGCATACGCCACCAAGAGCCTTAGGCTTACCTGTGCTCTTCTGAACTCTTAGCTGAGAAGCAAGCACCTTATTAATATCATCATCTACAAAGTGTGGATTATTTGCAAGCAAATCCGCAAAGGCCTTAGCAGTCTTAACTACCTTATCCTTGTCGTAGTTAAGAACCTGATTACCTTTATCGTTAAGCTCATATGTGCCGCCTGCTGTCAGAGGAATAACGCAGCCATAGAAGCCGTCGCCCATGTACATTATGAAGTTCATATCCTGCTTGTCGCAAGCATCCATAATCCCCTCCATTGACTTAATCTGCTCGTCAGTAACCAATGACTTGTTGTAGTAAACAAAGTAACCGTTGTCGCCTGTTTCAGGGAAAGCAACCAAATTGTTCTCATGAGTTGCAACATCAATAGCACCCTGCAGGTTTGTTTCCTTAATAGCTGCTGCGTACTGAGCTCTTACAGGAGATACATATCCGCCCGGATAAAGCTTAGAAGCCTGGTCAGATACATAACCGAATACATCGGCAGCTGCTGACGGGTCGTTCATTACGTTAGCCGCAGCATCAGACTCGCCCTGTGCTACAACTTCAATTTTAATCTTTCTGTCGCTGAAATTGTCGGTAAATGCCTTACACTGCTCCTGAAATGTCTCCAAGGCATCTGACGGTGCCCAAACCTTTAGAGAAACCTGCTCGTTCTTACCCTCATCACCAAGAGCAAGGTCAGCATCCTTAAGCATTTCGTCAACGGTAATAGCCTTAACCTCCTGCTTGCTGCTTGCACTTGAGCCTGCGCCTGAGCTTGAACCTGAGCCTGAGCTTGAATTATCGCTGCCGCCGCCACAGCCTGCAAAAGCTGTAACAACCATTGCTGCCGCCAAAGCCACGCCGGCAATCTTCTTTGTTTTACTGAACATTATCTTTTCCTTCTTTCTAAAAAATATAAATATCTTTTAACTCACTGACAGTTGTTTAAACTGCATACCAATGCGTAATTAGACAGCTTATACAATGTCATAACTACTGTAGTTATAATAGCATAGACAGGTACGAAATGCAATATATTTTAGTTATTTTAGTTATATTAATATATTTACGGCTGTCATTTTGTTTGTTTTAAACAAATAATTTATTTTACTCCGTTTTATTCAACAATCTAACTCCTTAAAATTATTCATATTAACGGTACACCCTTTGACATCATTGTCAAATAAAATTATTTTTTATGTGTATATTGTACAAGCCTTATTAATAATATATGCTCAAACAGCTATTATATTCCTTATTCTTGATAAAGGGTTATCATTTTAAACAGAATGAAGAGTATTTACTTAATTTTTATAATAAGTCATTGCCCGCATCGAGTATAAAGCGACCTTTACCATGCACAAATAAAGCTGTCATTACCCTTGCAAATCATATTTACATTGACATACGCCGTATAATATTGTAAATTAAATTGTAGGTATTTTATTAAATTTATTAAAGGAGATAATTAGCTATGAAGCTTGCTGATTTACTAAAAAAGCTTAAATACACCTGTGTTAAGGGCACTGCGGATGTTGATATAACTACCGTTGCGTATGATTCCCGAAGGGTTGAAAGGGGCTCTCTGTTTATCTGCATAAAG
>OGPD01000486.1_pt1 | contig 44842 bp, 38 predicted proteins | sample 1552861 | NCBI WGS metagenome assembly OGPD01 (sample SAMEA2580280, study PRJEB22360) | human gut metagenome | biome: human gut; feature: human-associated habitat; material: faeces | place: Denmark | collected 2008/2010
AAATCTGAATGAATTATTACACCATTTTGTATTCCATTCTTTTCTCCAAACATAGCACATAGGTCGTTACATTTTTTATCTGAAAGATGTTCAGTTCTTAACAATGAATTACTAAATGTCAGTCTTGCTGAAATGCCATATTCCTTCATTAATGCTAAAACTTCTTTTGGATTATTTTCTCCAAAGCCAACACGGCCTCCGCCCCAAACACAATCAGCCGGAGCTCCATATATAGAACCAATATCGCACCAGTCATAAAAATATTCTCTATGTTCACGAAATAATGGTAAAAACTCACTATACAGCCCGTAAAATTCAAATAATCCGGGAAGATGATAATATGCTGTTTCTTTTTTTAACATTATCAGCCTATTCCTCCAAGCATTGCTCCGGCCACAAGTGCTATAAATGCTAATGGTACAAGCACATATTTTCCAAGTGGCATAAACCATTTGCCAATCGGCTTATTATTGCCTTTATTTACTGCACTAATTGCAAAATCCTTCCCTGCAACCCAGAAGAACATAATTGCTGCAAGCATTGCACCTAATGGACAAATATAAATTGATACTGCATCCATCCATCCTGAAACAATCCCCTGAATAGCAAGCGCAACTGCGCAGCCAACTACCGCTATACTCAAAACAGCTACCGGTCTTTTAAATTTTAATCTTTCTTCTAATGTTGCTATCGGTGCCTCATATAAATTTACAAGAGAACTCATTCCCGCAAATAAAACGCAAATATAGAAAATTATTCCTACAATCTTTCCACCCTGCATTCCATTAAATACATTTACAAGATAGATAAACATAAGTCCGGGACCACCTGAAGATAACTCGGCACCGCCTGCTGCCATACCCGGAATAATAACAAATGCAGCTAATAAAGCAGCAATAGTATCAAAAACTGCAACATTTCTTGCAGAAGACACAACATTTTCCTTATCACTAAGATATGAACCATAGATAACAGTTCCGTTACCTGCGATAGACAGTGAGAAGAATGCCTGACCAAATGCATATATCCAGAGCTTTATATCAAGAAGTCCCTTAGGATTAAGAGTAAAAATATATTTATAACCTGCACTTGAACCTGGAAGTGTGAAAATGTATATTCCAAGACCTACAAACATGATAAAAAGCAAAGGCATCATGACCTTGTTTGCTTTCTCAATTCCGCCTGCAATACCAAGTGCCATAATAACAGCAGTTACAACCATCGCGATTATAAGCCACATATTATTGCCAAATGCGCTTGCTGTACTTCCAAACATACCACCAATAGCTGACATATCATTGCCCATTGCTGAAAGCTTTCCAGAAAATGCAAGATAAGTATATTTGAATATCCAGCCAACAACTACAGTATAGCCCATTGCCAAAGCCAGTGAGCCAAGCACAGGAATAAAACCAATTGCCTCACCTGCTTTTCTCTTTCCTGTACGCATCTGCATACAGTCACCAAATGCTTTAATAGGTCCACCCTTAGTCGCACGGCCAAGTGCCATCTCCTCGATAACACCTGTTGAACCTATCAATATTACAAATAATACATAAGGTATTAAAAATGTCATACCTCCCCATGCAGATACCATATATGGAAAACGCCATATATTTCCCATTCCTACTGCCGAACCGATACAGGCAAGAATAAAACCTGTACGGCTCTTAAAGCCATCTCTTTCCAATTCAATTCCGTTATTTCCCATAGCTTTAATTCCTTTCTTCCTCATATTGCCAATAGCACATCACTTGTCTGTACCAAAGATTCTTCATGAACGCTCATACGCAAAAAAGGCAAAGAAACCATTACCCCTTCCGGGTCATGGCTCCTTTGCCTTTAATGTCTGTATAATATACCATTGTGTTATTCCTGTAAAATACATGTTGGTTATAAAACCATAACCAGAAGCAATGCTTATTTATTATATTATTTATATACTTGTTTAATATATACTATCATGATATAATTTTCAGCGCTACCCCTCCTATATCTGGTAGAGAGAGGAGGGGCATTATATGGACATGTTTATGTCTCAAACTATCTCTACTATATCTGCAAATGGCTGGATAGTGATAATCACAGGTAGCCAGCCTGGGGCTTAAGCCACCCTTCCACAATGGAATAGAAAACCCCACGAGAAAGCAGCTCGTGGGGTTTTCGTTCATTATATGAACATGTTTGTCTTTACAATGGAATTATATCACACCCCATTGTATATTACAAGTATATTCTCTTTTTATTTAATTATACCATTTAAACAGTCTGATTCATGTGTAATTCTTTAGAATATCTCCTACATAATCCACATCTGTGCCAGATACATCACAACTGGCATTGTAATAATTGAAAACAGCGTTGACAGGCAGACCATACATACCGCCCGCTCATAATTCTGCCCGAATTTCTGTGCAAATATTGCCGTACTCGTTCCAACCGGTGTTGCCGCAGCAATTAGTGTAATCATTCCAATCTGACCGTGTCCCGCCGGTATAATATAAAGCACAAGCAGTGTAAGCAGCGGAATTATTATAAGCCTGACAAACGATGCCAGATACAGGGACGGATTAAGCAGTAAGTCACGAATCCTTACACATGACAGATAATATCCCAGTACTATCATGGCTGCAGGTGTATTAAGTGCCGCAACTCCAGCCATCGTGCTGTTTATTACACCTGGCAGTTTAATTCCCGTAATAAAAAGAAACAGTCCTATAACAAGTGATATTGTCACAGGATTGACGAATACCTTTTTTATATTTATCATATCCTTGCGGCGGGTTATTATCACAATTCCGTATGTCCACTGCAACAGATTAAGAATACTTGCAAATGACGCAACATAGAATGCCGCTTCATTTCCAAATACCGCAGTTACAAGTGGAATTCCGATAAATCCTGCGTTACAGAAAGCAGTTCCAAAGTTGTCTATCGGCTTTCGCATGCCGTATATTATATATGATACAGCTATCGCCACTGCAAATGCAGCTACAGCCAGTACCGCCGACATAAGAAGTCCATACAGCTTCTCCATCGTGAAATCTGTTATATAGCTTCTTATAATTACACACGGAATAACCGCATACAGCAGAATATTGGCCATATCCTTACTGCCATGTTCTGTAAGCAGACCTGTTTTAGACAGAATCAGTCCCAGAATCATAAGAATAAACATTATAAATGTCTGCGTTAATAATATTTGTGTTATCATAATCGTAAATATCCTGATTTCTATATTATGTTAATTGTAATTTTTATAAAATACTACATACAATAGAGGTGCGAACATGGAATTATATCAGCTCAGGCAGTTTCAGGCTGCCGCCAGACACAAGAATATGACCCGTGCTGCCAGTGAACTGTGCATAGCACAGCCGGCATTAAGCAAGACAATCCATAAGCTTGAAGAAGAATTTGGCGCACAGCTTTTTATCCGTAATAAAAAAGGGCTCGAATGTACCCGTCAGGGAGAAATTCTGCTTGAATATGCAGACAGAATACTGGCTCTTTCAGAAGATGCTGCGCGTGCTGTCAGTGAAAGTCTTGGCGATGCAGGCGAAATAAGGCTCTGTCTCCGCTCAAGTGCAGTTCTTGTCAGCAATGTACTTAAAGATTTTATCCATGAGCACCCTCATGTCAGCTTTTCAATATCTTCTGAACCAAAAGGGTGTGACCTGCTGATTGACTCTGTCTCATCAGCTTATGATATTCCAGACAATGCACATCTTCTTATGACAGAAGAAATCTGCCTTGCCGTTTCATCATCACATCCACTTGCCCATACAGGACACATATCAGTAGAACAGATGATAGACGAGAAATTCATTGACCTTGCAGATTCCCCATCCTACGCCGGAGTGTTCAATTCAATATTCAGTAAATGTAAGAAAACTCCTCAGATAGCCTACTCATGCAATGATTACATATTACAGGGCAAACTCATAAGTCTCGGTCTTGGAGTATCATTTGTTGCTTCTGTAACATGGACAAGCAGCAGCCTTCCTGAAAACATAAGCCTGCTGCATATAGATGACTGTCCACATTTCAGAAGCATTTATTATCAGCCGCTTGGCTCATTCTGCTCAGAAAATCAGCGAATCTTCGAGCACCAGCTTGAAGAATATTTCAAAAATTTGAATAATTAATGCACCTCTAATGGTGTGTCTTCACCGGCTGCAAACTGCACAACACTCTTAACTGAAGACTCAACCATATCAGACACAGCCTGATCTGTGAAAAATGCAACATGAGGTGTGACAATAGTATTCTGGAAAGACTTAAGTATGATGTAATCATGATTAACAACAAGGTCATCATACTTACGGTCTGTACGGATAAATTCATCCTCACCCTCACAGCAGTCAGTTCCAACTGAACCAATCTTGCCACTCTCAACAGCCTCAATCAGATCCTTTGTATCAACAAGCGCACCCCTTGCCGCATTTATAAGGATAACGCCATCCTTCATCTTTGCAATTGAATCCTTATTAATCATATGATATGTCTCATCACTTAAGAAAGTATGAAGCGAGATAATATCTGCTCTGGCATACAATTCATCAAGAGTTACATACTCAACATTTTCAAGGCCTTTTGCAGGATATGGGTCATACGCAATAATCTTACATCCAAATCCTGAAAGATTCTTAATTACTGCCTTTCCAATTCTTCCTGTTCCGATAATACCTACTGTCATATTCTGCATTTCACGTCCACATATAGGACCAAGTGAATAATCTGCTGTGTGTGAACGCATCATTACATACAAAGCCTTGCGGATACACATAAGCATAAGCATTACTGTATAATTGGCAACTGAATATGGCGAATATCCGCTGTGTGCAACACGGATTCCAAGGCGCTTTGCTGCCTCAAGGTCAACACTGTTATATCCGATTGTCCTGAAACCGATGTACTTTACACCCTCTGCTGCAAGCTTTTCTAGAACAGGTGCTGACAAGTCACACATGCCATCGCACACCGACATAGCCTCACAGCCTTTGACACTTTCTATATCATCTGCTGTAAATCCGCTCCTATTAATCTGTAATTCCACCTTGTATACATTTGCAAATGTATCAAAATACTGTTTTTCGTCTGGACGAACGCTGAATGCTGCTATCTTCATAACTTTTCACTCCTCCTACTTAATCCACTCGTATGTAAGTTTTCCAAGAATCTCAATTCCCTTAACAATCTGCTCATCAGAAGGTGTCGAATAATTAAGTCTGAATCCATTAGACTTCTGGCTCTCATCTGCTAAGAACGCTGCTCCCGGAACTGAGAGAACACCTCTGTTAATAGCCTCCCTTACAAATGGTGCAGAATCCATTTCCTCTGGCAGGAATGCCATTACGAAAAGTCCGCCCTCAGGGTGGCCGAAGGTTACTGAAGGATGGAATTCCTTCTTCATGCACTCCATCATGAGATTACATTTGTGCTCATACACCTTTCTTGAATCCTCAAGATGTTTGTCGAAATCATAGTTATTAATATATTCATTACAAATGTACTGGAAAAGTACAGTTGAATGTACATCTGTGCACTGCTTTGCAACTGTAAGCGGTCCTGTGAGCGACTTGTTAAATACAAGAAAACCAAGACGGAATGCAGGTGCCATTACCTTTGAGAAGCTTCCTGCATATATAACCCTGCCCTCTGTATCCATCGACTTAATAGTTGGCACATTTTCACCTGCAAATCTTAATTCACCGTAAGGATTGTCCTCTAATATTGCGATATCATATTTGCAGCAAAGCTCATACACTTTTTTTCTCTTCTCAAGAGAAGTTGTGATTCCTGTAGGATTCTGGAAAGATGGAATTGTGTATAAAAGCTTTGCATCAGGATTAGCCTTTAAAGCCTCCTCAAGCGCATTTATATTCATTCCGTCCTGCTCCATTGGGATTCCTACAAGCTTCGCACCGTAAGAACGGAATGTATTAAGGCAGCCTACAAATGCAGGCTCTTCAGTAAGCACAACGTCTCCTTCATTAACAAGTGCCTTAGTTGTAAGGTCCGCACACTGCTGTCCGCCTGACACTATGAAAAGCTCATTATTCTCAAAATCAAAGCCTTCCTTCTTCTCAAGATATTTCTTCATAGTATCACGCAGGGGTGTATAACCTTCACTCAGTCCATACTGTAATAAAGAAACCGGATTCTCGCCAAGTCCCTTTGCTGCTATCTCTTCTATTTCCCTGCATGGGAATGTCTCTGCTGACGGATTGCCACCACCAAAAGATATAATATCCTTGCTTGCTCCTAACTTAAAAAGTTCTCTTATCATCGAACCATGAACACCTGATAAACGATTAGAAATCTCGTATTCCATATATATTTCCTCCTTAAAATACTTGCTAATGCAAAAAAGAGCCAGAATCCCCTAAAGACTTCCGGCTCCTTTGCCCTTGATAAATGTATCATACCCCCATGTGTCATTCCTGTAAAATACATGTTAGTTATAAAATCATAAATCATAGCAATGGTTATTATTCGTATTCTTTGTATACTTGTTTATTATATATTGTTATGATATAATTCCTAGTGCTACCCCTCCCATACCTGGTAGAGAAAGGAGGTGGATTGCTTGGATGCACTTGTGTCCTTAATTATCTCTATCTTGGCAAATATAGCTTCATACTATATCTGCAAATGGCTGGACAGAGATAACAGACGGTAGCCAGCCTGGGGACTAAGCCACCCTGCCAGAACGGAATAGAAAACCCCACGAGCCCTAACTCGTGGGGTTTTCGTAGATTGCTTGAATGCACTACTTGTATCCAATGACATTCTATCACATGCCATCAGACATTACAAGTATATTCTTTTTCTTTTCAAATATTATAAAATTATCAGACAACTTTCCCATTTTCTTAAATTTCATAATCACTACAATCATCATACTATATACACATGTTATAAGCATTAACTTAAAAATTTGACATTAATATTCATCATTACAAATATTAATAAGCCTCATTCTTCTTTTTTATAGTCAATACTAATCCACCAATAGATAACATAATCAAAGTTATATATATTATAAATTCATTATTATCTCCAGTTTTAGGTGATAGTACTTCACCAGCATTTGCATTATTGCTTTCTGATCCTGAATTGACATTATCACTTTCTAATCTTGAACTTGTTATTATATATGTTGAATAATCTGAGTGTTTTACATTTATATATCCTTCATCATCCACTTCTGTTTCCAACATATCTGATGAAATCCCTTCATCACTTATACCTGAATAATAAACAGTTTTACCCGCATATTCTGTTCCAATGAAAAAACAAACACCAGGTTTTACCTGCATAGTATTCAAATAATTAAATTTTATCTGCATTATAAAGTTATCTTTACTTACATCTGATGGCATATTGTCATTAAATTCATAATTAACCTGCGATGAAAAATCATAATTATCTTTTCCTTCTGCACCAATCATTGAACCTTTTTCAAATGTAAAAGTAACATTATTATTTGATTTAATCACAATATCCTTTGTCTTATTCTGATTCAATATAGTTTCAAATTCATCTTTATTAATAACCTGTGAATCAGATATATCAATTACATACTGATTTGATTCTAAATTGTCATCAAAATTTAATACAGTTTTATTTTCCATATAATCTGGCATTATAAATAAGGCTTCACTTTTCTCTTTTCCATCAGAATCAACATATCTGATAAAAATAATAGATAAATCTATCGCGTCTGATTTTTTATATAAAGTGTACATTCCGTCATTGTTTCTTGATTCATATGCTGTTTTGCAGCTTACAGGATTAAGTTTCATACTTCCACCTTCGGGATGCATAAAATTTGGTTTAACATCAAATTTAAAATTAGGTCCGGCACTTACTGTCTCTCTTTTCTTAGTACCATTTTCTGTTAAAACATAATACACTCTTTGAGCAAAGCCAAATCCTTTGTCTTGTACCACAAGTTTTCCTGATTCATTCCTACTCAGAGTACATTCCTGTACAGCCCAGCCAAGTATATTATCAGCACTATACAATGACTGTTCTAGATTAACACTTATATCTGAACTGTCTTTGAAAAATACAACTTTGTCAGGACAATAACTATAAGCACCATAATATGTATTAATCACATCATAATCCTCTTGAGCTATTGTTTTACTATAACTGTCACTAACTTCCCATTTAAATGCATTCTGTTCCTGAATCTTTTCTTCCGCCTTTACATTAATTTTACCACTACTAAAAATGCTTGTGACTGATAAAATCCATACTGCAACTCCCATTATCAAGCTTTTTCTTTTCATAAAAAACCTCTCTTTCTTTATCCTATATAGTATGATTTTTAAAAATTATAACTCAATTGAGTTATAATTTCAATATATTGTTCTTTTTATCATCTGTATATTATTTCTCACACTAAGTACAATTAAATAAAACAGACGAAAGTGAGTGATATTCTTGATTGAACAAGCCGTTTTAAATCGCATACAACAGTTACTGGAGTTTAAACACTGGACTCTTTACAAACTTGCAAAAAACTCAGATATCGCATATTCAAGTTTAAATAACATTTTTAATCGTGAAACTTGTCCGACCGTCACAACACTCGAAAAAATATGTAAGGGATTTAATATGAGTCTTTCAGAATTTTTTGATTTTGAAACAAATCCTTTAAGAAACGAAAGTATTTCACCAGAAGAACAGGATATTTTAAATCGTTATAATGAATTATCTTGTCAGGACAAAAAATTATTACAAGCATATTTAAATGGACTTTGCAAAAGATAATACAACTCATAATATTTTGCATTTCTATAGACAAAAAGAACGCAGACCGTAAACGCCTGCGTTCTTTTTATTTATCATTCTAATTCTATCCCAGCTTCCCTCTTCTCTTAAGATATACGAATGCTGCGACGCATATCATAACTGATAACACCGAGCCTGCTGGTGCGGCAAGTCCCATCGGAAACAGCGTAGCCGGGAACAGCTTTGAAGCAAGGTAAGAACCAGGAACTCTCACAAATGTAATCGAAATTATATTATGCAGGAATCCGATATAGGACTTTCCATAAGCTGCAAAATATCCGCTGAAACAGAAATGCACACCTGCAAACATTGTATCAATTATGTAGCTTCTCATATACTGCGTTCCAAGTAAAACCACATTTGAATCAGAAGTAAACAGACCAATAAGCCCGCCAGCAATAAACTGCATAACTATTGCCACCACAATTCCATATGTGCATGTTATAAATGTTGCGTATTTCAGTGTCAGAGCCGCGCGGTCATGCTTTCCTGCACCTATATTCTGTGCTGAAAGCGCTGAAACTGTCGCAAGCATAGACGATGGAATTATGAATATTGCACTTATCATTTTCTCAACAATACCCACTGCTGCCGATGTATCAAGTCCCCTGTGGTTGGCAATCATCGTTATTATAATGAACGCAACCTGAATACAGCCGTCCTGTATTGCAACCGGAATTCCGACCTTTAATATCTCACCCATTACCTCCCGCTGTGGTTTTAAAGCATTTGCAGACACATGTATTCCGGTCTTTTTCACTTTAACAGCAATTAACGATACTATTACGCTAAGTGTCTGGGCAAGTGTTGTTCCAAGTGCCGCTCCTATAGGACCTAAACTGCATGCACCGATAAACAGATAATCAAGCACGATATTAGCAGCACATGCAACAGCAATAAAATACATCGGACTCTTAGAATCACCCATTCCCCTGAATATTGAACTTATTATATTGTAAGCAGTTATGAATGGTATTCCGATAAAGCATATTATAAGGTAAGCAACTGTTCCACTTACAGCCTCCTCAGGAATCGCAATAAGACTGACAATCGGCTTTACAAGTGCTAAAAGAACAACCGTAAGCACAATCGACAATCCCATAAAAAGAGTTATTGTATTACCAATTGCAACACCCGCATTTTTCTTATTATCAGCACCAATCGCCCGGCCGATAACTACCGTTGTTCCCATCGCTAGCCCCACAATAATTACCGTCAGCATATGCATTACCTGACTTCCATTAGACACAGCCGTTATCGAGTCAACGCCACAAAACTGACCTGTTATGAATAAATCGGCCATTCCGTACAAAGTCTGTAAGAAATACGACAGCAGATACGGCAAAGCAAAATATACAATCGTCTTAGATACGCTTCCTGTTGTAAGGTTCTTTTCCATCTTCTCTTCTCCTGATTAAAATGTGCTGTTTTGTCTATTTGCACTGTGTGGACTGGTGTCTGGCTGTATGTGTGCCTGTGTGGACTCTCAGGTTTTCTTCACCTAGTGGGAGTAAATGCCATCATATGCAATGTTTATTACTGCGAGCGAAAGCAAACGCGCTTCGCTTGAACGAGCTTTCGCTCACAGACTTTATGCATATAATGGCATTAACTCCCACACGGCTTAGAAAAATTCGAGTCCACACAGGCACACATACAGCCAGACATCACTACACATATGCTTAATTCAAAAAATAAATTAGCAGCCACCCTCAAAGCAGCTGCCAATATATTAAACCTTACAACCATTGCAAGGTCAACCATTATTCTGTTATTTTCTTTACGGGAATACTTATCTGCCCAAGCCTGCGTTCAGTCTTTCTTGACACAAGCTCATCCCCACACAGTCTCACCATTAATATAATCAGTCATAAAATATACAATCTTGTTCCAAAGCTCATACTCTACAATATGCCTTGTTTCTTTAATTATCCTGAGACATTTTTTAATTACATCTGAAGAATCTCCATCTGCCAGCTCTAACAACTTTTTGTATGTCTTATGCCCCTCACTTTTCTCTTTCTCTGTCCATCTCACTTCTTCGGTATCCTCTATTTTATTAAGAAAAATATACATAAATACCGGCATATCTTTTTCCTGTCTCCATTCCATACATTTATCCTCCATAAAATATGTCATCCTTCCACTGCCATCATAATAAGTATCAATCCAAAAAAAGTAATGCAAAAATACATTAGCACTACATACATATGATCACCTCTTTGTTAAAAACACTATCATATTCACTTTAAACCAACTTTAAATTGTATTTTAAGTCTCTCTGTGCTACTATTTAAGCATAAGAGTTAAACCTAACTTTAGGTCAACCCAATAATAGTGAACATTTTGTGAATTTTATTATCACATTTGTAAAAAACTAATATCAGGTAAGCAAGGCTTACAGAAAGCAGGTGTGTTATGTACACAATAGGACAGGTTTCAGAAATGTTTAATCTTCCCGTTTCAACATTAAGATATTATGATAAAGAAGGATTATTCCCTTTTATGCAGCGTACCTCTGGAATAAGACAGTTCTCTGACACAGAAATTGCTGCTCTTAAGCTTATTGAATGTCTCAAAAAATCAGGTCTTGAAATCCGCAACATCAAGCAGTTTATGGAATGGTGTCAGGAAGGCAGCAGAACTTACGAACTCAGAAAACAGCTTTTTGAGAGACAGAAAGCCGCTGTTGAAAAAGAGATGGAAAAAATGCAGGAAACTCTTGATATGCTTACTTTCAAGTGCTTCTATTACGAGCAGGCTATCAAGGACGGCAACGAGGACGGAATACATTCAATGCTTCCAGACAAGCTCCCCGCCGATATTCAGGCTGCCTACGACAACTCACACAAATAATTATTATTTGCTTATTATATTTAACACAAAATATGGAGGCTAATATATGTTCAAATCTTTAGAAGTTAAATATCCTAAGTTTTATCAGGTATTCAGATTCATTATAGTTATAATTGCTTCCGTGCTGTACGCATGGAATTTAAGATGCTTTGCCAAAGTCGCAGACCTGCTGCCAGGAGGCTTTTCAGGAGTCTCCCTGTTATTTCAGGCAATCGGTCTACGTTTTTTTCATATCAGCATCCCATTTACAATATTCAATGTGGCACTTAACATTTTCCCAGCTTACATTGCCTACCGCTACATCGGCAAGAAGTTTACCATCTACTCAATCGTTGTAATTATACTTTCCAGTGTGCTTGTTGATATCCTTCCTCCATACATTTTTACAGAAGATATCCTGCTTATAAGCGTTTTTGGCGGAATTATCAACGGATTTGCAATAAGCCTGTGCCTCAATGTCGGCACTACCACAGGTGGAACTGATTTCATAAGCATTTATTTTTCTCACATTAAAGGAATAGACGCATGGAACTATATTCTTCTTGGTAATGTTGTGATTCTGCTCATCGCAGGCGGACTGTTTGGCTGGTCAATCGCGCTCTACTCAATAATATACCAGTTCTGTAGCACTCAGGTAATCCAGTTCATGTACAAACGCTACCAGAAGATGACATTATTCATCATTTCTGACAAATCCGAAGAAATCTATCACGCAATCAAGAATACAACCAACCACGACGCCACGCTTTTCAAGGGAATCGGCTGCTACGAGGAAAAAGAGCGCACGCTCATATACTCAGTAATCAACTCCGAAGCGAAACGTGAGCTTATCACATTGATTCGCTCAATTGACAAGCACGCATTTATAAATGTGGTAAAAACCGAAGAGCTTGACGGCAGATTTAACGATATTCCACATGATTAATCCGGACACAGAATATTCGCACTCATACCATATTTTAGTCAAATTTCTCCAATAAACTATAGACAATCAATTAACATACACTAAAGAAATGGAGATATGACTATGATTAAATTAAATAAAATCAAAAGGAATTGCGTAGCCGCAGTTATTCTTACTATGTGTCTTATGACTGCTGGCTGTGCCAGAAATTCAACTTCAACTACTACTGCATCAGGCGGTGAGACTACCATCACTTCAGGCATTACTAAGGAAGACACAGATGTAACACACGCAGATGATGCTGAGAATTACAGAGTCTCCATTACAGGTGATTTCACTGTGACATCTGATACATCAGATGGAGTTACACAGTCAGGTTCTGTATACACAATCACAAAGGCTGGTGAATATACAGTAGCCGGTCTTTTATCAGAAGGACAGCTTATCGTTGACGCAGGTGATGAGGACGAGGTTACTATCGTATTGAACGGAACATCTATCACATGCTCAAGTGGTTCACCTATATACGTTAAAAATGCTTCCAAAGTCGAGATTAAATCAGAAGAGAACTCATTTAACGAAGTAATTGACAATCGTACCGAAGCTACAGAAGATTCTTCTGATGACGCTGGCAACGCAGCAATCTATGCAACATGCGATTTAAAACTCGTCGGCAAAGGAGCCTTAGTTGTAACTGGTAATTACAATAATGGTATCCAGAGCAAGGATGACCTTTCTATTAAAAATGTGATTGTTAAAATTACTGCTGTGAACAACGCAGTCAAAGGCAACGATGCCGTTGATATTGTATCTGGAAATATAATTGCAATCTCCGCTAAAGGTGATGGCATCAAGACTTCTAACAGCAGTATTTCTAACAAGGGCAACCAGAAGGGAATCGTTACAATCACTGGCGGTAACATTGATGTATATGCAGCCTGTGATGGTATAGACGCAGCCTACGGGGTAGATATATCAGGTGACGGTAACTTAAACATCTATACAGATACTTACTCTGAATATAGTGAAGAAGTTACTTCATCAGGCAGTTCTTCAGGTACATCTACCAGTCGTAACAGTTCTGCTAACAAGACTGCTTCTGCCAGTACTGTTTCTTATGTGGCAGCTTCTGACACTATCGCCAACGCACCTGGCGGCTTTGGGGGGGGGAACATCCTCACCGGCGGTAACATGGATGGCATGGGTGGTAAGAACGGTGGTAATGCTCCTGATATGAACGGCAGCTCTGGTGGTAATAAGGCCGGCAGAGACCGTCCAGGAATGCCTGGTGACTTTAATGAATCTGGTAATTCTTCTGGACAGTCCTACTCAACTAAGGGTATTAAAGCTGAAAGCGAAATAAATATTTCAGGCTTTACAATTAACATAAGTTCAACAGATGATGGTATCCATGCCAACTCTGACTCAGGTGTACTTGAAACCGGTGAGGACGGAAAAGGAACTATTGTTATCAACGGCGGTTCAATTACAATTTCTTCTGGTGATGACGGCATGCACGCTGACAAGCAGCTTGATGCCAATGACGGTTATATTAATATAGTAACTTCATACGAAGGACTTGAAGCCATAACTATCAACTTAAATGGTGGCAAAATATATGTATATGCTACTGATGATGGCATTAATGCCTGCACAGGTGATGGAAAGACTTCTCCAATTGTCAATGTAACAGGCGGATATATAGATGTCACAACTGCGTCTGGTGATACTGATGGTATTGATTCTAATGGAAATTACGTACAGACCGGTGGATTTGTATTAGTTAAAGGTGGCAGTTCATCTGGAAATGTATCAGGATCAATTGATGTAGATGGTACCGTAACGATAACCGGTGGAACATGCGTTGCCCTCGGTGGTATCTGCGAAACACCTGTAAACTCTGTTAATGCTTATGTATTAAGTTCAGTATCCTTCAGTTCTGGAAGATATTCACTTAAAGATTCTTCTGGCAAAGAAGTAATAAGCTTCACTGTTGACAGTACATTCAGCAACGGCTGGATATGCTCTGACACTCTTGTAACCGGCACAAGCTACACACTCTACCGGGGTTCAGACTCTATTGCAGACTGGACTCAGGAAGCAGGAACAATGGGAGCTTCTGGCACTGGCGGCTTTGGCGGCAACATGGGCGGCATGGGCGGTCAGAATGGTGGTAATGCGCCTGATATGAATGGGCAGAACGGCGGATTCGGCGGCAGACGATAAGATACATCACATTTACTCTCCTTATTTTCTTAAAACAGTCACTGGATTTTGATATGCCCCCTGTCTACTTGACAGGGGGCATATCATTTTTCTGGTGGCTGTTTTCATATATCTCCCTATATCCCGCATAGCATAAATTCCTAATAAACCTACCAAATCATTATCCACCATTACTTTAGTATGTCAATTAAACATCTTATTTTATTAAATTGTCTTTCAAAACCCACTAACTATATACATAATCATAATTTAGTAGGCATTTTCACGGAAGATTTCATCTTTAAGAGCCTCTAATTCAGAAAAATCCAGGAAAAAGACCTACTCAAAAAGCTATTCACAGCTGTTTCGTAGGTTTGCTCCCTCCGCATCAGGTTATAATTCTCTCAAGCAAACCTACTCAATGACATATTATAGGCATAATAGTAGGTATATCCATATTATTCATATATACTCATATATATTAACTCATTTTATCCTTGCTAATCCCTCCCCAATATGCTACAATTCATTTATGTTCACTTTATCAGTTTAAAGCGTTACACTTTAAACCCGTGAAGTAATCTATAATACATTTAATATGGGGGTTTTTATGTTAAAACTAGTTATTCTTATTATCTACTTTGCGGTACTCATAGGCATTGGCTTATACTGCCGCAAGCATGCAACTGATGTTAATGGTTTCGTTCTCGGTGGAAGAAGCGTTGGTCCGTGGCTCACCGCATTTGCATATGGAACATCTTATTTCTCGGCTGTTGTATTCGTTGGATACGCAGGCCAGTTTGGCTGGAAATACGGCATTGCCGCAACCTGGGCTGGCATCGGCAACGCAATTATAGGTTCACTTCTTGCATGGGTCGTACTTGGCAGAAGAACAAGAATTATGAGTCAACACCTTGATTCAGCAACCATGCCACAGTATTTCGGAAAGAGATTCGGAAGCAATCCATTAAAAATCGGTGCTTCTGTTATAATATTCATTTTTCTGATTCCATACACAGCTTCACTTTACAATGGACTTTCAAGACTTTTCGGTATGGCTTTTAACATTGATTACAGCGTCTGTATCATAATCATGGCAACACTTACCGCAATCTATGTAATTGCCGGCGGTTACATGGCTACTGCAATCAATGATTTTATTCAGGGAATTATCATGTTATTCGGTATTGTTGCAGTTATTGCTGCCGTAATCCACTCTAAGGGCGGCTTCATGTCTGCACTGCAGGGTCTTGCAAATGTGTCTGACCCGGCTGTAAGCGATACTCCCGGTATATTTGCTTCATTTTTCGGACCTGACCCATTCAACCTTTTATGCGTTGTAATCCTTACATCACTTGGAACATGGGGACTTCCTCAGATGGTTCAGAAATTCTATGCAATTGATAATGAAGCTTCTATACAGAAGGGTACTGTAATATCAACAATATTTGCACTTATAGTTTCAGGCGGATGCTATTTTCTCGGAGGTTTCGGAAGATTATTCTCTGACCAGATAGATGTCAAGGCTAACGGCTTCGACTCAATAATTCCAACAATGCTTTCTAATTTAAGTCCTGCGCTTATTGCATTAGTTGTAATTCTCGTGTTGTCAGCTTCAATGTCTACACTTTCATCACTTGTAATAGCTTCAAGCTCAACACTTACTATTGACTTCTTAAAAGATAACTTTATCAAGAACATTAGTGAAAAGAAACAGGTATTATACATAAGAATTCTTGTTGTTGTATTCATTGCGATATCTGCAATACTTGCACTTATCCAGTACAAGAGTTCAGTAACATTTATTGCACAGCTTATGGGAATATCTTGGGGTGCACTTGCAGGTTCATTCCTTGCACCATTTATGTTCTCGCTTTACTCTAAGAAGGTTTCCAAAGCATCATGCTGGGCATGCTTTTTATTCAGCTCAATACTTATGCTTGCCAACATCTTCTTCAGAGCAGGCTTCCCAACATGGCTCCAGTCACCTATCAACTGCGGTGCATTTGCAATGTTTGCCGGAATGATTATCGTTCCTGTAGTCAGCCTGTTTACACCGAAGCCAAATAAAGAGCTTGTTGACAGCGCATTTGCATGCTACGAAAAAGAAACAGAAGTGCCTCAGAAAACAGCACTTGGAAAGTAATTCGCAACATATCTAATATTTATATACCCTTTACAACAAAACCTCCTTGTGCTATAACAACCAAAGTTATAAAACACAAGGAGGTTATTTATGGCATCAAAGCTTCACAACGCCCTCGCTAAGAAGCTTCCGGATATACAGATGTCCGAAGCCTTCATAAACTGCGTATTCCTTGCCATGTCCGGTGGACTTCAGGATGCATATACATATTTTACAAGAAATGAAGTATTCTCCAACGCACAGACCGGTAATGTGGTTCTTATGAGTACACATTTTATGATGGGTGAATGGTATCAGGGATTAAAATATCTTCTGCCATTCTTAGCATTTGGTCTTGGCGTATTCGTAACAGAGCGGATTCAGGGCAAATACAAAAATGCTACCAGACTTCACTGGCGGCAGGCAATATTACTTATTGAAATTATTATCTTAATTGCAGTTGGCTTCATGCCCCACTCAATGGACATGTTTGCAACAATAATCGTATCGTTCTCATGTGCTATGCAGGTACAGGCATTTAGAAAAGTCAATGGCTATTCCTATGCAAGCACCATGTGCATCGGTAACTTAAGAAGCGGTACAGACGCACTTTCAGTATTTGTGCGTACTGGCAATAAAGCATCTCTTAAGAAAGCCGGATATTATTTTGGCATCATATTATTCTTTGCAATCGGCGCAGGTATTGGTGGAAACCTTTCAATGCTGTTCGGAATCCACACAATATGGATTTCAAGTGCACTGCTTTCAATCAGCGTACTTCTTATGTTTGCGGAGAAATTAAAAATATAATGTAAATGATTCCTTATCATAGTCATAACACATTCTAACATAAAACCCCAATCCGTGGCATAGATTGTATAAATGAAACTTCCGGAGTCCCGACATGCGAGACTATATAGAAGAACGTGCCACCCAGCTGGCATATTACATAATTGAGCATAAAGCCACTGTAAGACAGACAGCCAAAGTATTTAATGTAAGCAAAAGCACTGCACATAAAGATGTAACTGCACGACTTATGGAAATCAATCCTGAACTAGCCAGAGAAGCCAGAAAGGTTCTTGATGTCAATAAACAAGAAAGACACATCCGCGGAGGTATGGCTACTAAAGAAAAATACCTCCACGCATGTGCCAGATAGTTTTTATAAAATTGCAGAAACTGTGAGTCCTCGTGTCTTGGATAGGTCTATAAACTCATCTTCACACTGGACAATTGGCAGACTGAGTGCATTCTCATTAATAAGAACAACCTTTCCAATTCTTCCATCTGAAAGTCTCACATCGTTATTAATATACGATGATGCCACATTTTTTAAGAAAGGAAGAATATATTCAGGTTCAAACTTTGTAAATGCATCTTTATACATTGTATCTATTACTTCAAAAGGACATAATGCTCCTCTATATACTCTTGCTGAAGTCATTGCATCATACACATCAGCAATTGCTATAATCTTGGCTACTGCTGGAATATGATCCGACTTTAAGCCAAATGGATACCCTGTTCCATCACATTTTTCATGATGGAGCAGGCATGCCTCTTTAATTCGTATATCAATGTTCTGATTCTTAACTTTCTCATATCCAAAGTTAACATGCTGCTTCATTATATTGTATTCAGCAACTGTCAGCTTACCAGGTTTTGTAAGAATTTCGTTAGGAATCATAATCTTACCTATGTCATGAAGAAGTCCACTTATTGTCAGTATTCTTATATCTTTCTCACTAAACTTAAGCCATTGCCCAAGAATTGAAGCTATCAAAGCAACATTTACACTATGAACATATGTAAGGTCATCAAACTGCCTCATACTGTGCAACATATCAAAAAGCTGTAAACTATTTCTGTTCGCAGTAAGAATCTCATTAGTTCCTTCTATCAGCTTATCTATATCAATAGGACTGTTATTCGTAACAACATCGTTAAGGTCTCCTTTGATATCCAGAATATTCTCATCATAGGTCTTTTTAAAATGCTTAAACCTTATGCTCGCTCTTATCTTATCAAAATACTTAACGTTCTCTTTATTAGCAGTTTTTCCCAGAACCTTTTCCAGATCCTGCAGTTCATTATTGGTGTCGTATACCTTTACTTCCAGTATATGATGCCCTGAAATATTTGCTATTATATCATAATTAAGTATGGTATCTTTCTTTGCTAATATATTACCATCTGGCGTATGTACATCATCTGCGAGTTTATCGCCTTCCTGTGCGTCAAATATGAATATTGTCTTATCTGTCATTACTCATTCCCCCAGTATTCACGATACATTTGTCTGTAAAAATGTATTTTAATTATAAAATTCTATATAGAAATTGTCAATTTACTCTTGACGAATGTTTAAATATTGTGTAGTATCTTATGCGGTAATATTAATTGAATATTTTATATCCCTTATTAAGAGCGGTGGAGATACATAGGATCTATGAAGCCCGGCAACCCCTTTTGAGGAAGGTGCCAACCTGAGCGATATTAGTCGAACAATAAGAGGATTTCGATACAGTCTATCGGGTCCCTTGTCGGGGACCTTTTTTTGTGCGAGTAGCGATGAGAATTCTAACGTATATGACACAATCATGCTTGCATGAATTGGGACATATGCGTTTGAATTCGAGGAGCACCGCGACAATGCCAGAATGTAGTTCCGGCATCTGAGCTGCGAGCGCGAGCAGCGGTAACATTGCAGTTCTGGCATTTTGCTACAAGCACGAGTAACGATAAGAATAGACACGATAAGGTATGGGATAGACATATTCACGATAAAATCAAAAGGAGATAACATGGAAAAAAGATTATTTACTTCAGAATCAGTAACAGAAGGACATCCTGATAAAATCTGTGACCAGATTTCAGATGCCGTACTTGATGCTCTCTACGAGCAGGATCCATACTCAAGAGTAGCCTGCGAAACTCTTACTAACACAGGTTTTATTATGGTAATGGGCGAGGTTACAACTAAGGCTAACATAGATATTCCTTCTATCGTAAGAAAGACAGTTACAGATATCGGTTATGACAGCTCTGATAAGGGATTTGATGGTAACACCTGTGCTGTTATGGTTGCATTAGACAAGCAGTCAGCTGATATTGCTATGGGTGTTGATAAGGCTCTTGAAGCAAAGGATGGCGAGATTGATGATTCAGAAGGTGGTGCCGGCGATCAAGGTATGATGTTTGGTTACGCAACTAACGAAACTCCTGAATTCATGCCTTACTCTTCTGCACTTGCGCAAAAGCTTTCTAAGCAGCTTACAAAGGTTCGTAAAGATGGAACTCTTTCTTACTTAAGACCAGACGGAAAGACTCAGGTAACAGTTGAATATGATGAAAACAAAAAGCCAATAAGACTTGATGCTATCGTTGTTTCATCACAGCATGCTCCTGAAGTATCTCAGGAACAGATTCACGAGGATATTAAGAAATATGTTATTGATGCAATCGTTGATCCTGCTATGATTGACGCTGACACTAAGATATACATCAATCCAACAGGCCGTTTTGTAATTGGTGGACCTAACGGAGATTCAGGTCTTACAGGTCGTAAGATTATAGTTGATACTTACGGTGGAGCTGCAAGACATGGCGGTGGTGCTTTCTCTGGTAAGGACTGCACTAAGGTTGACCGTTCTGCTGCATACGCTGCAAGATATGTTGCTAAGAATATTGTCGCTGCCGGACTTGCTGACAGATGTGAGATTCAGCTTTCATATGCAATCGGTGTTGCAAGACCAACATCTATCATGGTTGATACATTTGGCACAGGAAAGCTTGATGAAGAAAAAATCGTTGAAATCATCCGTGAGAACTTTGATTTAAGACCTAACGGAATCATTAAGATGCTTGACTTAAGAAGACCTATCTATAAGCAGACAGCTGCTTATGGTCACTTTGGACGCACAGATCTTAATCTCCCTTGGGAGAAGCTTGACAAGGTTGATGTACTTGCTAAGTATCTTGGTTAATAGGATTTTTGTATGTAATATCTGATGAATTTTTAAAGCCTGCTTTTGTTTGAAAGCAGGCTTTTTGATTAATTAAGCTTACTTATTAATTCATATATCACATTTATATCTGGATGATATTAATGTTCCTTATTATCTACTATGTAAATTCTCACTCATAACCCACTAACCATTTATTATTTTTCAATGTAGTAGGTTTATTCTTGCTCTCTGCAATTCTATTTCCGTAAGTAAACCCACTAGTTTAACAATTTCATACATTTTAGTAGGCAAATTTCCCCAAAAATATAATATTAATATAGTCATCTCACAAAAAAGACCTACTAAGTTCGACTTAACATCTTACTTAGTAGGTCTTCTCTGTTAAAACCTTATATTTACTTGTAATATTGACCCACTAAAATCTTAATATATGCTGTATTAGTAGGCTTTTAGGAATTCCTCGCAAAATCACACCTTCTTCAGCCACTTCTTCCGCTCCATGCGTACAAGGAATATCGCACCCCTGAAGCAAAGCTCTGCCGCCATCGCTATCCACACACCAACAAGTCCGTAACTTCCAACAAGAAGGAATGAAAGAACAACCCGAACAGCCCAGAGACTGAAGAAATTCATAAGACTTGAAACAAGAGTATCTCCTGCTCCACGAAGCACTCCGGTTACAACAATTGATGCTCCATACAGTGGTTCTGCAAATGCTTCAATTCTAAGTATAGTTACGCCAAGCTCTCTTACTGCCGGGTCAGGTGTAAGAATTCCAATCATAAACGGTGCAAATATAAACATCAGAAGTCCGGTGAACGCCATTATTCCCATTCCGAAAGCAACTGAAATTCTTCCAAAAGACAATGCAAGCTTTCCTCTGCCTGCACCGATACTCTGTCCAACAAGTGCTGTTGCAGCCTCCTCAATTCCGTAAGCCGGCATATAACACAGGCTTTCAGCAGTTATTGCAAATGCATTGGCAGCCACAGCCACAACTCCTAACGGTGCAACAATTCTTGTTATCGTAATCATAGCTCCGAACATTACAACATTCTCAAATGTGACAGGAAGAGATAAAACAAATGACTTCTTTATCGTCGCAAAACCTGCCTTCTCATCAGAATCTGTTCCGTAACCCTTAGAAAGCATCGGTGTTCTGAACATCAATACATAAAACATAATAATTGTGGTGACAATCTCTGCCGCCGTTGTTCCAAGTGCTGCACCCATAACTCCAAGACCAAATCCAAAACCATGCCAACTGAATATGAATATAAAATTGAATATAATATCAAGTAAACAGTTCATGGAATTAAGAATTCCTGGTGTTTTCGTATTGCCGCAGCTCTGTAACATTCTCGTACCAAGGCGGTTAAATCCTAATGCCGGCATAGACAATGATGTTATAAGAAAATACATTGCCGCATCCTTGTGTAACGACTCTTCTCCACCAAGCCATGCTGGAAGTCCCCAGCTTATCGTGGCTCCGGCAGCACCAATAATAATTGATATAAGAAGAACTATTCCAAATGACTGTAAGAACACTCTTCTTGCCCTGTTAAACTTCTTTGCCCCGACAAGCTGTGCCACCTGAATTGAAAATCCAAGTGATGGTGCAGAAGCAAGACTTCCAAGCAGCCATGTCGTTGTCGATACAAGACCTATTGAAGCCGAACAGCCTGCCCCCAGTCTTCCAACCATAGACGCATCAATATACTGCATTATAATTGATGACACCTGTGCCAGAATCGTAGGCAGACTCAGCATAATTACAAGTCTTATCTTCTGTTCAAATGTAATCTCTTTATTATTTCTTATATAGGAAAGTGTATCTTCCTTCATTTAGCATTACCCTTCTACAATATTTTTAGCATGCTCAAGAGCTGCATCAATGTTGGCACAGAAATTATCTCTTCCAATCTCATCTGCAAAACCAGCATGCTCCATGACTGACATAGGCTGTTCATTAACATGTGAAAGAATCATAACTGCGCCATGCCTTTTACATACTGCATGAATATTTCTTAAAGATCTGAGAGCAGTAACATCCATTGCAGGAACACCTCTCATTCTTACAATAACTGCCTTAGAACCTGATACTGTCTGGATATCAAGGAACTTGTCCGCAGCTGCAAAAAACATTGGTCCGTTAATCTCATATACAAGTGTATCCTTAGGAACCTGCTTAAGATTAATACTGTCAGGATCATTATTCTCATCTATATTATCACCAATATATTTCCAGCTCTTAACCTCTGTAACATCAGCCATTCTCTTAAGGAAAAGAAGTGCTGTAAGCACAACACCAACTTCAATAGCAACAACAAGGTCAAATACAATAGTAAGTACTGCTGTTGTAAGAAGAACTAGAATATCGCTCTTAGGTGAAGTCTTGCAAAGAGAAATCATTTCTCTCCAGCCACTCATGTTATAAGCTACCATGAAAAGAATCGCTGCAATTGCCGGCATTGGAATCCATGCTGCATATGGCATAAGTACAACAAGGATAAGAAGAAGTGTTACAGAATGAACCATACCTGCAATTGGTGTACGTCCACCATTCTTAACATTAGCTGCTGTTCTTGCAATAGCGCCTGTTGCCGGAATTCCACCGAATAAAGCTGACACAAGGTTACCTGCTCCCTGTGCAACGAGTTCCATATTAGGCTTATGTCTGCTTCCAATCATACCATCAGAAACAACGCATGATAAAAGCGATTCAATACCTGCAAGTACCGCAATTGTAAATGCATCCGGCAAAAGATTCTTAACCATTGTTATATTAACATGTGGTATGCTGATACCCGGCAGCTTGCTTGAAATTGTATATAAATCTCCGATAGTCTTAGCCTGCATTCCAAGTTTAACCATAATTACAGAAACTATAACAGCAATTAAAGATGCCGGAATCTTCTCTAACTTCTTGAATCTAGGCCATATTATAAGAATTGCAAGTGAAACACCACCTACTACAAGTGCCTGCCAGTTAAATGTATTAATACATTTAAACACTGCATTTAACTTATCAAGTGTCTCAATAGTTGGTCCAGTATATGCAGAAGTATCAAGACCTAAGAAATCCTTAATTTGTCCTACAAGAATAGTAACTGCTATACCAAATGTAAATCCAGTTGTAATTGTATAAGGAATAAATCTGATAAGATTACCAAATTTAAGAAATCCCATGATAATAAGAATGATACCAGCCATAATTGTTGCAACAATAAGGCCATCCATTCCGTTCTGTGCCACAATTCCTGCAACAATAGTTGCAAATGCGGCTGTTGGTCCGGCAATCTGAACCCTGCTTCCGCCAAGAAATGAAATAACAAAACCAGCAAATATAGCTGTGTAGATACCCTGCTCAGGACCTACTCCTGATGCAAGCGCAAGTGCGATAGATAATGGTAACGCTATGATTGCAACGATAATACCTGCAATAACATCATTAACAAACTGCTTCTTAGAATAGCCTTTCATAACATCAAAAAGCTTTGGTACGAATTGATTCATTGTTTTCCCCTTAAGTGGTTTTACCACATTTCTCATATTATTAATAGTGCAGAACCTGCCTGCTCATATATGTAAATCCCGTTTTAATGCGGAAATAATAAGAATAAATAAGGCTGCACAACCATTAATAGCTGTGCAACCTTAGTCCTGTCAAACATTAAATATTAACTTAATCACGAATTACTCTGCTGTATCTGTTGTATCGTTAACCGTAACATTCTCACACACAAAATCAACTACCTTCTGATAAAGAACCTGATATCCAATCTCTGAATTCATAGTCTTGCCATAAGTATCAAGAATATCATTATAGTCATCATAACCATAATATGAAGCAAGCTCCTCACCTGTTGAATTAATATCATCTGCAGTAACAGTGATATTGTTATCAGCAGCTATCATAGTTACAATCATCTTCTGTAAAAGATACTGCTTTGCATAATTATCTGCATACTCGTTAAATGCATCAAGTGAATCAAATTTATATGCACTCTTAAGATACTCCTCCTTAGAAGAGTATGATGAGCTATATGACTGATATTCTGCATCTACGTTACTGTTAAGAGTATTTAATAAATCAGTAAGTTCTTCGCTTGGATAATCTGAAACGTCAAGTCCATCAGACATCTGTTTATAAGCAGCATCAAATATAGCACTTGAACGGCTTGATGAAGCCTGTGTCTCAAGGTAAGATCTTACATATGTTCTTAACTGCTCAACTGTTGTAACTGAACTATCCTCAATTCCTAATGAAGCAGCATTAGCTGCAACCCACTCATCTGTAAGTTCTGGAACAACTGACTCATCAATTTCATTAACAGTTACTGTGAATACTGTTGTCTTTCCTGCAAGATCTGAATTATAATAACTCTCTGGGAATACACATGTAATATCAGTCTCCTGACCTACTGTAAGTCCTACAAGTCCCTTATCAAGATCTTCAATAAATTTCCCTGAACCTATTGTGTAAGTAACATCTGTAGCAGTTCCTCCTGAAAATGCTGTTCCATCAAGCTTACCACTGTAATCAAGCTTAATAACATCTCCTGCCTTAGTTGTTCCCTCTGTTATAACATTAGTTGTAGCCTTTGATTCAAGCATGCTCTTGATATTATCCTCAACATCTGAATCAAGAACAACATAATCTGACTCCTTAAGATCAACAGACATTCCTTTCCAGTCTGAAAGATTAACAAATGTCTTATATACTCCTGCATTAGATGTAATTGTTCCTGCATACTCTTCTGCATTTATCTCTGTGTTAGCTGTAGAAGCTTTAGCTTCTTTCTTTTCTGTTTTACCACATGCTACTAATGATGCTGCAAGTGCACCTACAAGTAACACACTGAATAACTTCTTTTTCATATACTTCCTCATTTCTACATATATAAACATTCCTGCCTAACAGCAAGCCTTATATTTATAGCACATTTATCAAAAAAATAAAAGTAATTTCACACTAATTTCACTTTTTTATACAGCGTTAAACTGTTATAATCTCAATGTGTTAATAATTTTGGGAGGATGCCGGTTTATTCCGGTAATTATTCTATGAAGAAATTTAATAAAACAAAATGCTTTTCATATGTGTTTACTGTTATTCTGGCTCTGGGCTTTGTGCTTACCGCCTGCGAAAAACCTGCAGTTACACTGACTACCCCGGAGTCTGTGAACGGCTTTAAGTTAAACACATTTGTGCAGATTGACTCATACACAAGTGTTTCTAAGAATACTCTTACGGAAGCTCTTAATCTGTGTGACTACTACGAAAACATTTTTTCAAGGACTAAGGAAGATAGCGAGTTATCAAAGGTTAATTCTAACCAGACAACAAGCATATCTAAGGAAATGTATGAATTAGTAAGTTCCGGACTTGAATATGCTGCTTTGAGTAATGGAGCATTTGACATAACAATAGGAAGCGTTTCCAGACTGTGGGACTTCACCGCGGAATCACCGAAAGTTCCTGACAGCGGACGTATTGCCGAAGCTTTGACACATGTTGATTACACCAGAGTCAGTGTGTCCGATAACGGTGATGGTACTTATTCAATCAGCAAGCCTGATGATGTCATCCTTGACCTCGGAGCTGTTGCTAAAGGCTATATTGCCGACAAAATCAAAGATTTTCTTGAAGAAAATGGTGTAAAACGTGCTATAATCAATCTTGGTGGCAATGTTTTATGTATAGGTAAGAAAACTAACACGGATAACTTTGGAATCGGCGTAAGGAAGCCATTTGCAGCCAATAACGAAGTGCTGGTTGCTCTTTCTGTTGATGATTCCTCTGTTGTATCATCTGGCAACTATGAGCGGTATTTCTATGCTGATGACGGCACATTTTACCATCATATACTTAACCCGGCTACAGGCTATTCTTATGACAATGACCTGTCCGATGTTACTATTCTATCAAAGGATTCGCTTACCGGAGACTGCTTAAGCACTACCTGCTTCTGTCTGGGTCTTGATGATGGCATGAAGCTTATTGAAAGCCTTGACGGTATTGAAGCTGTATTTGTGACTAATGAAGGTGAAATTCACTATTCTAGTGGAGCAAAGGCCTATGTAAAGAGCTGAGATATCTCGCGCTACCAGGCTTAACTTAATATCAAAAATGAAATGGAGAACATACAATGATAAGACTCATATTAATCGTTATATTTGCAATAATAATATTCTTTGCCAGCCTTATAATGCTTCCTGTATTCTGGCTTATTGGCAAGTTCAATCAGGATGCTAAGGATCGCGGAAGTCTCCGCTTTGTTCAGGGTGTTTTTAAGGTTGTTCTTTTTCTGTCTGGTGTTACAACAACTGTAAAAGGACTTGAAAACCTCCCTAAAGACGGAGAAGCTGTACTTTTTGTAGGCAATCACCATGGTTTCTTCGACACAATTATTTCTTACACATACATGAAACCCAGAACTGGCTTTGTTGCCAAGAAAGAGATTGAAAAAGTTCCTCTTCTTAATATATGGATGAAATATCTTTACTGCCTCTTCCTTGACAGAAAGAATATGAAAGAAGGTTTAAAGACTATCCTTATCGGTATTGATTACCTTAAAGCTGGAACTTCAATTGTTATATTCCCTGAAGGAACAAGAAATAAAAGCATTGATGGTGTTCTTCCTTTCCATGCAGGAAGCTTTAAGCTTGCTGAAAAATCAGGCTGCAGGATTATTCCTATGGTACAGAACAACACAGCTGCTGCATTAGAAGACCACCTTCCATTCTTTAAAAAGACTCACACTGTCCTTGAATTTGGCAAGCCAATCGATGTCGCCAACATGGACCGCGAGCAGAAAAAAAATCTTGCCAAGGATGTGCAGGATCTTATTGAGAAGATGTACGAGGAAAACAAGGCACTTGTGTAGATTGGTTTGAAGTGGGCGGTCATGATGGAGGTATGTTGTCCTTTCAGACACGCTCCCGCTCGTGAAAAGACGTAGCGGTACTAGGTGCACTGCCTCACTTCGTGAGGTGCGTTTGCCAAGTGCCGACGCCTTTCCAACGGTCTGAAACTACAACATACCTCCATCATGACCTTACACTTCACCCAATTTACAGTTTGCTTTGGTTTCCCGTTGGGAAACCTTGCTTGTTGGGAGTTGTCTTTTTGCTTACTTATTGGCAAAAACCTACTAACTCCCCTTATTCAATCTGTTTCGTATGTCAATAAATCATTATTTTTTATTATATCAACTTCAATGACCTACTAACTTGCAAGTTAAATTGAATTTAGTAGGTATTTTCCAGGCACGCAGGCTCATATTTCATCTAAATCAGCCAGCAATTTCACAAAACGACCTACTAATCCGCACACATCAGATATATTAGTAGGTTTTCATCCCTAATTCTCTAATATATCGAAGTCCAATAAACCTACTAATTCATATAAAAACAGCCATTTCGTCCGTATTTCCCAATTTTCATTGCAAAACTACACATCCACACCTGACCTTCATGGCATAAAAAAAGACCACACCAGCAATCCGCTGATGCAGCCTCTCATCCTTACTTATTCTTCTTAAAAAATCCCTTCTTTTTCTTTTCAGGAACTACAATCTTTCCACCTCTTACAGACTTGATGCCTACAATATAGATACCACTTACTTCTGCCTTGACTTCTGCCTTAATTGGAATCTGGTCAAATACCTTAGGATCACACATAAGTGACATAACTCTTGGTCCAATCTTTGCCTTAACGATTGGCATCTTACGACCTCTGAATGCCTTAGGTGTCTGGTCTAAGACCATCTTAGGAAGTCCGGCATCTTTCATCTTCATCATCTTCTTATCAATGACAAGCATCGACATAACCTGCTTTGCAGCCTCTAACTGTGCGTTATTAGCTTCCTGCTTCTTCTGAAGCTTTCTACCCACAATAGTAAGTGCAACAAGTGCTGCTATAAGTACAGCAATAACTATCAATAAAACAATACTCCAAACTGGCATATTTACTACTCCTTCGTTAACTTTTCATATACTAGTTAATTATATCAAAACAATCAGTAATTGCAAGTGTTTTGTGTTGGTCTGTGGGGCGGAGTGTGTTGGTATATGTTATTTCCAGACACGCTCCCGCTCGTGAAAGTGCGTAGCGGACACTAAGTTCACTGCCTCACTTCGTGAGGTGTGTTCACTAAGTGCCGACGCACTTCCAACGGTCTGAAAATAACATATACCAACACACTCCGACCACCTCCCCACAAACTCTTGCTTGGTGCCTTTGGCACCATCGCTCTCTGCGGAAATCTCTCTCGCCAGCCCCACCTCCGCCAAAGGCGGACAGGGGAAGTGACAGTGTAAGGGGGCAGGGTGTGCATATGCTGTAGTGTAAGACCGTTGGAAAGGCGTCGGCACTTGGCAAACGCACCTCACGAAGTGAGGCAGTGCGCCTAGTACCGCTACGCCTTTCCACGAGCGGGAGCGTGTCTTACAATGCAGCATATACACACCCTGCCCCCGTCCGTCTGCCACTTTCCTCTAGTCAGTCAACTTGTGAAGAAGTGACATCTTCATATCATAATATGCCGGGCTCATATCAAGATAATGGTTATGAGGATTCTCAAATCTCTGCTCTTCTTCCCATATATTATCAGTGAGCTGATCCTGAACATACTTCTTAATCTCATCAATAGATACTCTGTCCATTACACGCTTGCCATTCTTTACAACAAGCTGCTGTAACTCTACTGCTGTACAGTTTTCAAAGTATCTGTTCTTCCAAGGCTTTACAGGGTCTACATAGCGATAAGGCTTTGAAAGGTCAACAACCTCATCAGCACCTGCTATAAGGTCTGCTATTGCCTTTTTATTCTCGTCATATATTCTGTAAACCTTCTTAAGTCCCGGGTTTGTTATCTTCTCAACATTTTCAGAAATCTTAATTCTTGGCTGGAATACTCCATTCTCCTCTACTGCTGCAATCTTGTATACAGCTCCAAATACAGGATCAGACTTTGCTGTTATAAGTCTCTCACCTACACCAAAGCTGTCAATGCAGCCGCCCTGCTCTAAGATTGACATAATAGTCCATTCATCAAGACTGTTGGAAACAACTATCTTGCAGTCAGTAAGCCCCGCATCATCAAGCATTTTTCTTACCTTCTTAGATAGGTATGCAAGGTCACCACTGTCAAGACGGATGCCCTTAAGACGCTTGCCCATTGGCTCAAGCACTTCCTTTGCACATCTGATGGCATTAGGAATACCTGATTTAACAACATCATAAGTATCTACAAGAAGCACAGTTGCATCCGGGTAATTCTCTGCATAATGCTTAAATGCTTCAAATTCATCACGATAAAACATTACCCAGCTGTGTGCCATTGTTCCACTGATTGGAATATTAAACATCTGACCGGCAAGAACAGTAGCTGTTCCAACCGCACCTCCGATGTAAGCTGCTCTTGCACCATATACAGCTGCATCCATGTTATGTGCACGTCTTGCACCGAAATCTGATACAGCACGTCCCTTAGCTGAACGCACGATTCTTCTTGTCTTGGTTGCAATAAGTGACTGGTGGTTAACCTGTAGAAGAATTGCAGTTTCAACAAGCTGTGCATCAAGTAATGGTGCAACAACAGTGATTACAGGTTCATTAGGATACATAATAGTTCCTTCCGGGAATGAATAAATATCTCCCCTGAACTTAAAATCAGCAAGGTATGCAAGGAATTCTTCCCCAAAAAGCCCCTGACCTCTTAAGTATTCAATATCATCTTCATCAAAATGCAGATTCTCTATATATTCAATAATCTGTTCAAGACCTGCAAATATAGCATATCCGGCATTATCAGGATTCTTTCTATAGAACACATCAAATGCGACCTTTCTTTCCTTGTCCTCATCCTTAAAATAACCATTAGCCATTGTAAGTTCATAAAAATCCATTACCATTGTAAGATTTCTCTCATCAAACTGTTTCTTCATAACTACTCCTTTTTCAAAGAAAAATGTACTATTCATCAATTCTAAGTTCTCTGGTTGTTATTGTTATCTGCATATCACAATCTGAAAGATGTTCACAATTCACTTCCATTCCATACACAAGATATATACTTATTGTATCCTCCGTTCGTTCAATTTCAAGACTTTTCGTTATAATACCCAGGCTCATATTTCCATAAGGTGTCTGGTAATAAGTCATATTTTTACTGCCCATGGTAAATCTCATCTTCGTAGATACAACGCCTTTCTTTGTCACTTCTACGCTGTCACCATCAATCTTAATTATGCTGCTTGACCGTTCCTGCGAATCGTCATATACTTCCTCATACCGTATATATTCCTTGCCATTGACAACCGAGTATGTGCCAACATTTATAACTTCAACCTCATCGTCCTGTGACTCAATTACTTCAGCCTCTTCACCATCAAACGAAGCCTCCTCGTCCATTGTTCCCGTATATAATCCTTTAATCTTAATAAAGACCTTATCCTTATTATTCAATCGTCCTTCCTCCACTGACTGCTTATAACCCAAGCAGTTCATTTATAAATGTTAAATATTTAAATCTGACTTTACAGCCCCTGTCAGTTACTGTCTTATATTCTTCGTCTGTAAGAACTCCTGCAAGCTTTTCCTTAGAATTCTCTGGAACTACGCCATATACCGCATCTACAAAACATAATGGCGGATACAGCACACACCACCAGTTCTTTCCCTCTGCATCACCTATATCAACTCTGAAAGCCTCATAGTATCCTGCAGGAAATGTTACATCACCGTATGATTTAACCGGAAAATAACTTTTCTCAAAATACACGCTTACATCTTCCATAAATCCATTATCCCGCAAGGTTTTAATAGCAACATTTCTGATATTATCACTTTCTGCCTCTAATATAGATCTTGACTCTGAAAGAGAATCTGACTCAGAAAGAACCGGTCTTATGTAATCAACCACTGCTTCCTTAACCTTAAGCTTAACCTCCTGGTCTTCCTGAGAATCACTGTTGGCCCTCACATGGAATCTTATAATACTCTCAGATATGCCTTCTGTAACTGCCTCTAAATTTCCTGCATAAGACACTCTGTAATAACCAATCAGTCCACTGACAGCTATTATAACAATAAGCAGAATTCCAAGTTTCTTTTTAATGTTCATATGATATTTACCCCCTGATATATCTTCATATCTGGGATTATATCCATATATTTCTATAATAAACAGAAATTTACAAACTAACAAAGGCTGGCATATACAGCCAGCCTCCGTGTAATCTAAAGATTATTTGTTAAGAAGTCTGATAATACCCTTTTCCTGATTAGTAATATGCTGTCTTATGACAATCTTAGTATTCTCTTCATCTTTCTTAGAAAGCTTATCAATGATGTCTTTATGTTCGCTGATAAGAATAGAATGTGCTCTTGCATCCTTAACATATTCCAGTCTGTATCTGTACATCTGCTCTCTTAAATTATTAATAATCTGAATAAGTCTCTGATTATCTGTCATTGCATATATAATATCATGGAAATTCACATCAGCATCTACAATTGCAACCACATCCTTAGATATAATTGCTGCCTCGAATCTCTTATTTGCCATCTTAAGCTCTTCAATACGCTCCGGTGTAACGTTACGGCATGCAAGTGTTGCTGCAAGCTCCTCCAGTGCTGCTCTTACCTCAAGAACATCTCTCATGTCCTTCTCTGTTATATGGGCAACCTCTGCTCCCTTTCTTGGAATCATTATAACAAGACCCTCCAGCTCAAGCTTTCTGATTGCCTCTCTTATAGGAGTTCTGCTCACTCCAAGCTTATCGGCGAGTTGAATTTCCATAAGTCTTTCACCCGGCTCCATCTCACCACGGAGAATTGCCTGTCTTAAAGTATTAAAAACTACATCTCTTAATGGGAGATAGTCATTAACATCCATCTTAAGTTCACCTTTCATATAAAACCTTGCCTTTCTCTATTACTCTGAATGTGTATTATTTCCACATATATTATGGTGTAAATGTTTCCGTTGTATACACCTGCCTTGCCTCGCCCTTCTGTCTTAAGAACTGCTGACAGGCTGTCATTGATTGTTCATCTGGAAATATTCCAAAAACTGTCGGTCCGCTGCCACTCATCATGGCATTCATTGCACCATGTTCTATCATATCCTTCTTAATGCTGTCAATAACAGGATACAACGGAACTGTAACTGACTCTAAAACATTTCCCATTCTTGAAGCAACAAGTGCAACATCCTTTAACTTAATAGCCTCAATTATTCCATCTATATCTGGATGCAGCTTAACATCTGTGTTATCCAGTTTCTCATACACAAGCTTAGTTGATACATTTACCGGAGGCTTTGCTATAAGAATATGACAAAATGGCATATCCGGAAGCCTTGTAAGCTTCTCGCCAATTCCTTCAGCTAATGCTGTTCCTCTCATAAGACAGTATGGAACATCTGCCCCAATCTCAACACCAAGCTTCATAAGCTCTCTCATTGGAACATTAAGTTCGAAAAGCCTGTTCATTCCAAATAATGCACATGCCGCATCACTTGAACCTCCAGCCATTCCTGCCGCAACCGGAATGAATTTATTAAGATCAACCTCAATTCCTCCATCCAGCTTATACTTATTCTTCATAAGCATAATTGCCTTATAAACAAGATTATTCTCATTCACAGGTAGAAATCCTATATTAGTCTTAATTCTTATCTCTTCCTCCGGAATCCTTGTCATTATAATACGGTCATACAAACCAACAGTCTGCATTACCATTCTTACATCATGATATCCGTTCTCGCGTCTTCCAATAACATCAAGTCCAAGATTAATCTTGGCTCTTGCCTTTAATCTGATACTTTCCATATATTACCTAACCTTGTATACAAAATCCATTTTCAAAACTATTATATTAAAGATATTGTATAAAATCAAGTACAATATTTAAAATGCACTTTTAAAAAGTTTCATTCTTACGGTACTTATGTGGAGATATCCCCTTTGCTTTCCTGAAAGCATCTCCAAAATAATTACTGTCATTAAAGCCACATTCAAATGCAATATCAGTAATTGATTTGTTTGTTTCAAGCAGCAGATTACAGGCGTTCTGTATTCTTACATTAATAATGTACTCCTTAAATCCAAATCCGGTTGCTGTCTTAAATTTCTTTGAAAGATATGACCTGCTAAGATTAAATTTATCTGCAACATACTCTAAAGACAGATTATCTGCATAATGTTCATATATATATGTGGCAACTTCCTGAATAATCCTGTTATCCACATCAATTTCTTTTATAACATTTTCCTCATAATTCTTACAGCGGATAATAAACAGCAGAAGCTCAATTAGCCCAACCTTTATAAATGCAGGTGACAGCTCATCAGGAGAATCATTTTCAAATATCAGCTTATCAAGCAGGGCAATAACATAATCCCTTCTCTTCTCAGGAATATTAACGACTCCCGGTTTCATGCAGTTTTCCATAAGCTCTTTACCAGTCTGGTTCTCAATCCACTCTGTTGCTTCATTTCTAAAGCTTATAACAATTCTTTCATGCATTCCTTTTCCATTATAAGTTGTCCTGTGAAGACATCCACTTGGAACAATCACAAGATCACCCTTTCCGAACTTATAAATGTTGTGGTCAATAAAACTTGTGCACTCTCCGCTCGAAAGATAAAATATCTCATTAAACGGATGCACATGTGCCCCTACCCCTGTACTACAACTGGTATTACTTCTTTTTATCCTCTTAATATCAAAATCCTTCGACATATCCTGGAACATATAATCTCTCCTTATCTCAAATACATTTGCGTCTATTATAGTAATTTTTCTGTATTATTAGCAATATTTTTTCGTTTAATTGTAGAAATCACTGTTTTTTATGCTTATATTATGTATAAAAGACTTTGAAATGTCAACAAAAAATCAGTATTTTAATTATTTTTCTGTATTAAAGAAGCATTTTCAACACGTTTATTAAGATAAGGGGGCTTATCATGGCAAAACCAATAAGTGAAGATAAAAGAAATATGATTCTTAATGGTAATCTCTTTCATGCAATTCTCATGCTTGCGATTCCGGTTATGATTAATAGTTTTATCCAGTCAATGTACAATCTTACAGATACTTTCTGGCTTGGAAGAATAGGTACTGAGAATCAGTCAGCCATCACGCTTGTTTCTCCTTTCCAGAATATCCTGATTAATTTTGGCAATGGCATTACAACTGCAGGCGCAATTCTTATATCACAGTACCTCGGTGCAAGAGAGGATAAACAGGCTAATTCAATGGCTAACCACATCTGCCTTACTTCACTTGCATTTTCGGTATTATGTGCCATTATATGCTGGCTTGTCTCTCCGGGACTTGTAAAGTGGCTCGGTGCAGAAGGAATTATATATAAATACGGACTTACATACATAAGAATTGTAGTACTTGATCTGCCTTTTCTGTTTACCATTAACCTTTTCACATCAGTCAAACAGTCTCAGGGCGACACAGTAAAACCAATGCTTCTTAATATGTTTGGCGTTGTTATTAATCTTATATTAGACCCGTTATTCCTTATGGTTTTCAAATGGGGTATCGGTGGTGCTGCCCTTGCAACTCTCATTGCCAAAATTCCATGTGCAGTTATTGCACTTATTGTACTTACAAGACCAGAACAGCTTATAAGAATTAATTTCAGGGGATTTAAGTTTGATAAAAGCAAGATGGGTTCGATTGTAAAAATCGGACTTCCAACAGCAATCGGCGGAAGCACTATGCAGCTTGGTTTCCTTCTTATGACTAAAAATGTTAATGCTTACGGATTTATTGCAACAAGCGCTTATGGTATCGGAAACAAGATAAACAGCATCATTACAATGCCTGCAAATGGTATCGGCTCCGCCATATCAACTATAGTGGGACAAAATATTGGTGCCGGACAGAAAGACAGAGCAGACAAGGCTTACCATTACGCACTCCGTATGGGTGCACTGTTTCTGTTATTCTTTGGTTTGATTCTATCAAGAAGATTTATATCTCAGGCTATGGTAACATTTTTCTCGACTGATGAAAGAGTTATTCCGCTGGCAACAGATTTTCTCTCACTTATGGCATTCTGGTGCTGGAGCAACGCATTTTACAATGTCACTCAGGGACTTTTTCAGGGAAGCGGTCACACCATGATAACCATGATTGTCGACGCTTCAAGAATCTGGATATTCCGTCTGCTGACCCTCTGGGTATGTGCCAATGTGCTTAATATGGGGGTTGAATCTGTATGGTATGCTGTCGTAATCAGTAATGGAACATCCGCTGCCATACTTTATGGCCTCTACTGGACAGGAATATGGAAGAAATCTACTATAAAAATTGAAAAAACAGAAGGTTAATTAAAGAAATACATTTACCGATATACACTATAGAAATACTACAATAAAAGTCCAAGGAGGGATATAATGTCATTAAACGGAGTTAATTCAAATTATCAGGCTTATGAAACAAATACTGTTTCTGGTTCTGATAAGAAGGTTTCAACTAAAGAGATTTCTAAGACTACAGCTTATTCAGGTGTAGCGGCAACTTATGAACATGCTTCACAGTCTGAAGGTTTAGTAGCAGCTGTTAACAAGAAAGCTTCTAACGCTTCTATTGTTGCCCAGTTAAAGGCTGACCAGGAAACACGCATGGCTCAGATGCAAAGCCTCGTTACTAAGATGTTCTCTAAACAGGGAATAACTATTGGAACTGCTGATGATATGTGGAAAGCACTTGCAGGCGGTAACTTCACAGCAGACGCTGACACTATTGCACAGGCTAAGGAAGATATTTCTGAAAACGGTTACTGGGGTGTTAAACAGACATCTGAAAGAATCTTCTCATTTGCACAGGCACTCGCAGGTGATGATGAAGAAAAGATGACTAAGATGAAAGAAGCATTTGAAAAAGGTTTTAAAGAAGCCACTAAAACATGGGGCAAGAAACTCCCTGATATTTCCCAGAACACAAGAGATGCTGTTCTTAAGAAATTCGACGATTACTTTGCCGGTAAGAATTCATAATCAGACATAAAAAGAGGTACAGACTTTACAGACTGTACCTCTTTTTATGTCTATGCCTTCACAAGAAGAAGCTTGGTACCCCGTGGTATAATCACAGACTCTGACAGTCCATCAGCACATTTAGGATTACTTGCCTTTATTGAATCTGCTGTTGTATGATACATTTTAGATACATCCCATAATGTTTTAGTGCCATCAGCAATATACCCAGTCATTGACGGCATCTTTGACAGATTACATTTTTCTTCTGACATATAAGCACTTTTTATGCCACTATACTCAAAGTTTCTAAAAACAATTACATCCAGTGAAACTGATGATTTAACCTCTATTACACCAGCACTGTTTATTGTGGCTGAAAGCTGCTGTACTGACGGCTTTATGTTGTATTCAAGTGAATCTGGACTGACACCATCAATCTTAACTGTACCTGCAAACGGAATGATTGTATGCACACTGCCAAGCGGCTGACTGTCACTTGAAGTTATGTAAAATACATTTGCACTTACAACACCTTCCGCAACCAGCTCTCCTTCTTTATATGTCACATCGTCAAGCTGCACCGTAGCTGTACAGTTACATATCTGCATAAGGTCAGCATAATTCTCAAGCTGGAGATTACCTGAAACACGGCTTGATACATTATTTCGTACAACAAGGCAACGCAGCTGTGTATCTGCATTCTCTATTTCCATATCATATGAAGGCGAGTATATATCTGCTATAACATCCTTCTTACGCTCCTCATATGCTTTTACATCCATATCAAGAACCACTTCAACTGCAATATCGCGGTTTTCACCATCTAAGTCGGGCCGCTCCTCAACTGTCTTTCCAATTATCTGAAAATTAACATATGGAATCATATCTGCATTGCAACCACTTATATCCAGACTTCCTTCAAATGATGCTGTTGTCTCGTACCATTGCACATTTCCTGTTTCTCCATTTCCTATATACATTACAAATATATCTAAATCACCAGCAAGCTTAAGTCCATCATCTGCAAGCCTTGTATTCAGATTTCTTACATCTACATCATCCCAGATTATTTCTTGTATCTCTGGTTTTCCTGCCGGAAGTGATACATTTTCTCTTATTCTGAAATTATCACGCTGATTAACTGCAAGCTGCACAAATTCCAATTCTTCCTTTAACTGCTGAATGTCCGTATTCTCCGTCTCATCCACACCCGTTATCATCTGTATATCCTGCAGACTCTCGCATATAAGTTTAAGGGTAACTATCGCCTTAACACTTATTTTTCTTGAATTAATTGCTTTAATACTAAGATCTTCTATTGATGCCTGACATGTAACATAATCACCTGTACAGTCACCCGAAAGATTGACATTTTCAGAAAAACTCATTTTTCCTGTCATCTTTACCGGCTGCATTCTTTCTGAGTCAGATGATGCACCTATATAAAGAAGTGAAAATTTTAATTCCCCATCAACTGCAGCTTTATCCTTATTTACTTTTACACTGTCGGTCTGGACATTTCCCCATTCTTTCACTATAAGTTCAATATCATCTTTTGTGTCCGGCACATTAAAATCATCATCAAGCGTAATCTGTGCCACTGTATTACATTTCAAACGATATTCATGAATATTTTCTGTTCTGAGTCTCACAGACTGACCTCCTATACATTCTACATTTTAAAAACAACGCTTTCTTCACGTCTCTCCATCTTAAGCACTATTACCGGATATGTGTCAATCTCATTTACAGCTTCCCCCGCTGCCGGACCTATCAGATTAAGATCAATGTACAGTGCATTATCTCCTGTGTATACATCATTTACCTTAATTGAATATCCACTTGTTTCCCTTGTTCCATAACCAGCCACAACATATGTATAATCCTTAGTCGTATATGTAAGCCTCATCACTTTATCTTTTTTGCTTTCAATAAGCTTCTTAAGCTCTTCCGGCAGGTCTGCATTTTCAACCACTGTATAATCAACACTGGTCTTATTATCTGGCTCTTTGCTGCCAGAACACCCTGTCATGGCACACGCAGGCATAATTATCAACAATGCCAACACAAACGTCATGATTTTTCCCCATAATTTTCCACACATAAAAACACCCCCACAATAAGACCTATTTAATCTTATGTGGAGGTGTTGAAAATATTCATATAAAGTTTTGATTTGTGTATATAGTGTCAACTATCCACTCTTGGCATAACTTCCCGTCAGGAATACTGATGTTTGTTTATGTCTCTTTGGAAGATGACAACCAGCTCCAAGTGTCTGTCTGTGGCATTCGCTTGAATTATGACGAGCTGTGTAGGAGTTAATGCCGCTATATACATAAGTTCAGTGTGTGAAAGCTCGTTCAAACGAAGTGCGTTTGCTTTCACACACTGTAATAAACTCTGTAGATAGCGGCATTTACTCCTGCTAAGCGCAGGAATACTGAAAGCGAATGCCACAGACAGACACTTGGAGCGTGCGTGTTCACCTTACAAATGTACACGAAACTTACACAGCATATCCCTTACTCTTTATGACATCTATAACCTGGTCGACATATTTTTCACACTCTTGTGTGCTTCCTGCCTCAACCATTACACGGACAACAGGCTCTGTTCCGCTTTCGCGTACGAGGATTCTTCCATCTGCGCCAAGTGCATTGGCAACTGCCTCAACTGCAACCTTAACATCTGCATCATCCTGTGCCTGTGTCTTATCTGTAACCCTGATGTTCTTAAGAACCTGTGGATATATAACAAGTGGTGCTGCAAGCTCTGACAATGTCTTCTTCTTTGCAAGCATAACCTCCATCATCTTAAGGGCTGTGATAATTCCATCACCTGTTGTTGCATATTTAGAGAATATAATGTGTCCTGACTGCTCTCCACCTATACGGTAGCCGTTCTCTGACATACACTCATATACATACTTATCGCCAACCTTAGTCTTTTCGTACTCAATTCCTACTGCATCAAATGCTTTGTAAAGTCCGAAGTTAGACATTACTGTTGTTACAACCTTGTTTCCGACAAGCTTATCTCTGTCCTTCATATAACATCCATAGATATAGAGAATATGGTCACCTGTTATGACCTCGCCCTTCTCATCTACACACAGACATCTGTCAGCATCACCGTCAAACGCAAATCCTACATCAAGATGCTCTCTTCTTACTAAATCCTGAAGTCCTTCAATATGTGTAGAGCCGCAGTTTGCATTAATATTAGTTCCGTCCGGAGCAGCATTTATAACATATGTCTTAGCTCCAAGTGCGTCAAATACAGCTTTTGCAAGTGTCCATGCACTACCATTAGAAGCATCAAGACCTACTCTTATTCCTTTGAATGAATAAATTGCAAGACTCATAAGATATCCCATATATCTGTTACGACCTGCTGTGTAATCAACTGTACATCCAATGTTTTCTCGTGTTGCGTATGGAATTTCTCCAAGCTCACCATCAAGGTACTTCTCGATTTCAGCGATAACATCCTCTTTCATCTTCTCACCTGCAGCATTAATAAGCTTAATTCCATTGTCATAGAAAGGATTGTGACTTGCAGAAATCATAATTCCGCAATCAAAATCTTCTGTTCTTGCAACATAAGAAACACTTGGTGTAGTTGTAACATGAAGAAGATACGCGTCTGCTCCTGATGCTGTAAGACCGGCTACCAAAGAATACTCAAACATATAACTGCTTCTTCTTGTATCCTTACCAATAACAATCTTTGCCTTACCATTCTCATGGTTTTTTCCATAATACCAGCCTAAGAATCTTCCCACCTTAAATGCATGGTCAACTGTAAGAGTTACATTTGCTTCTCCTCTGAATCCGTCTGTTCCAAAATACTTACCCATAATCTACTCCTTAATCATCATATCCGTTAGGATTATTCTTCTGCCATCTCCATGAATCAGCACACATAGTCTTTAAATCACGCTCTGCTTTCCAGTGAAGCTCTCTCTCTGCCTTACCTGCGTCACAGTAGCATGTTGCGATATCACCTGGTCTTCTTGCCTTAATTACATATGGTATATGTATTCCTGTAGCAGCCTCAAAATTCTTTACTATATCAAGTACTGAATATCCATTACCTGTTCCAAGATTATATATTACAATTCCCGGATTATCGTTGAGCTTTTCTATGGCCTTAACATGTCCAAGTGCAAGGTCAACAACATGAATATAATCTCTTACTCCTGTTCCATCATGAGTATCATAATCATTACCAAATACCCCAAGTTCCTTTAACTTTCCAACAGCAACCTGTGTTATATATGGCATAAGATTATTAGGAACTCCGTTAGGATTCTCTCCTATTGTTCCGCTCTCATGTGCTCCAATTGGGTTAAAGTATCTTAAAAGAATTACATTCCATTCCGGGTCAGCCTTCTGGATATCTGTAAGAATCTCCTCAAGCATTCCCTTAGTTTTGCCATAAGGATTAGTAATCTCGCCCTTAGGGCATTCCTCTGTAATAGGAACAAATGCAGGATCTCCATAAACTGTAGCTGAAGATGAGAATATAATATTCTTGACACCATGATTTCTCATAACGTCAAAAAGTGTAAGTGAACCGGATATATTATTCATATAATACTCAAGTGGCTTTGCTACTGACTCACCTACAGCCTTAAGTCCAGCAAAATGTATAACACTGTCTATACTTTCCTTCTCAAATATCTCATTTAATGCTGCAGCGTCATTGATATCTGCCTCATAAAATGTAACTTCCTTTCCTGTAATCTTCTCGACTCTTTCTAAAGACTTTCTGCTTGAATTAACAAGATTATCAACAACTACAACATCATAACCTGCATTCTGAAGTTCTACTACTGTGTGGCTTCCAATAAAGCCTGCACCGCCTGTAACTAATATTGCCATTGTTATCTCCTTTATGTTCTATACTAATATAGCCACAAAACTTCATATAACATCTCGTTCTGTGGCTTATTATATGTCTTATGTTACGATATTATTTGTCGCCTTTCATCATACGCTCAGTTGACCATATTTCAACCTCGTACCTGTTGCTCTTATTATATCTCTTTCTAAGGTTCTTGAGCTGCTTTAAGTACTCTAACGTAACCTTTCCTGAAAGCTTTGATTCACCTTCAGTTCTCTGCTGGAATTTGTATGGAATCTCTACAACCTTGCTATATGTACCCATTGCAAGAACCTCAACCATAATTTTCCATCCAATTGGCTGAAGGTCAGCATTCTCAATAACTTCTCTTCTGAACATAAAGAGTCCGCTTGTAGGATCTGATATCTTTCTAAGGCAAGGCAACATAACCTGTCCTATCTTTCTTGCTGTTCCAGATACGAACTTTCTGTACCAGTTAAGTCCGCCATCATCTCCACCTGGAATAAGCCGGCTAGGTATACAGAAGTCTGCACCACTTTCCATAGCCCTATACATATATTTAAGAACGATTGGTGGGTGCTGTAAATCAGCATCCATACATGCCATATATTCGCCCTTTGCAAGCTTAAAACCATCAAGAACAGCAGTTGCTAATCCTGTTCCATTCTTTCTATGTTCCATTCTCACCTGTGGATATTCCTTAGCAACTTCCATAATCACATCAGGTGTATTGTCCTTACTGTCATCAACAAAGACAATTTCATAATCAACACCCTTCAAAGCAACATCAATCTGTGCTACAAGATTTCTGATGTTCTTGCTTTCATTAAATGTTGGTATTACTACTGATAACATTATCATACTCTCCTTTAAAAAGAATTCTCTCGTCATTATACATCAATATACAACAAAGTAAAACATTTTTTTATACTCTGGTAACAACCATGGTTGCCTGTCCCTTAATTATTATTGAACGAAGACCTGCGCTTACAAAGAAACTGTCACCTGCTTTAAACTCCATAGTCTTTTCATAATCATCAGTTTCAATAGTTCCTGAGCCATTAATGAAAAGTACAGAAACAAAGGATGCCTCATCAACAGTAATCTTTGCCTCGTCATTGACATCATACTTATATACTTCAAAGTATTTGCACTGGACAAGTCTTTCTTCTGTGAAATGTTCATTTCTTGCAATAACAACCTCTGTCTTATTGTCCTTGATATATTTATGGTTATCAACAACATCAAGTGCTTTCTTAACATGAAGTTCTCTTGGATTACCGAACTTGTCCCTTCTGTCATAATCATACATACGGTAGGTACAGTTAGAATTCTGCTGTATCTCACATATGAATACACCTGCGCCTATTGCATGGATTGTTCCTGCCTTAACCATAACAACATCGCCTGCTTTAACCTCTATCTTATTAAGTATGTCTGTGATTGTATTATTATTAATTCTCTCAAGAATTTCTTCCTTAGATGCGTCTCTTGAAAGCCCACAGTACAGATATGATCCCGGTTCACTGTCCACTACATACCACATCTCATTCTTTCCATATTCATTCTCATTCTCAAGAGCATATTCATCATCAGGATGAATCTGTATAGAAAGTGCCTGCTTTGCATCTATGAATTTTATAAGGATAGGGAATCTATCCTGTGCCTGACATTTCCAGCCTAATGCTTCTTTTCCTATAATATTAAGGTACTCATTAAAGAGCATTCCTTTATATCTTCCCTCAGCTATACGGCTCTGACCGTCAGGATGAGCTGAAAGTTCCCAGCTCTCACCGATGACATCATAATCACATTTCTTGCCATATACATCACGAATCTTGGTTCCACCCCACAGATTATCCTTAAATGCAGGTTCAAGCTTCGCAATAGGACTCTTATCCAGTCTTACATAATTAGCAGATGCCTGTGGGTTATCCTTATTATATATCTTAACAAGATCTGTATCTGATATATTATCTCCAATACCAACCTCTATTACTACCACATTCTTGTCTGTCTTATTAGCAATCCTGTGTTTCGTTCCCACTGGAATGAACACACTTTCATATTTGTTATAATCAGCAGTTTCATTACCAAGTGTAATTGTAGCAATACCTTCAACTATTGACCAATGCTCAGTTCTCTTTTCATGCCGGTGAAGAGACATTGACATTCCTGGAAAAACAGTAAGCTTTCTGACTTTATATCCCTGTGAATAATTAAGTATCTCCTGTATTCCCCATTCCTTATAAGTAGTCCTGTTATAATCGAAAAATGCTTCATAAGTATCCATATTATCTTTCATAATCTGCTTGATATTATCAGCAGATTTCTTTGATGATATATATGTTGCATCATCTGTATTAACAACTACAAGATCTCTTAAATCATTGGCGACAACAAGTCTCTTCGGTGCATTATTTATAATATTAACATTATCGCAGTCATTCTTGATAACACATTCTGACTTAATATTGTTTCCAAATTCAGCTAAATCGCTGGCGTTGCCGACATCCATCCACTCGAAATGTGCTTCAACTACTTTTATTGAATCACATTTTTCAAGGAGAAGTGTTTCAATACTGCCATGTGGCATAGCCTGCATAACCGTCTCTGAAAATCTCACAGACCTTCTTATTGCCGGCACCTTTCTCTTAGCTGTCTTACAGGTAGTGTACAGTTCTGATGCAAGACGTCTTGCAGCATTAATCATATCCCCTGCCCTGAATACAAGTATTCCACTGTTCCACAGATACCCCTCATCATAATCATATCCAAGCAGACCTTCTGTCTCATCTTCATCGAAATCTATTCTTGCAATAAACTTCTTAACATTCTCTTTATCCCGGAGAATGTACCCATAAGTGGATGACTGTGATTCTGGTTTAATTCCTAATACCGCAAGATATCCTTCTTTTGCATATTCTTTAGCCTCAATTATTGAATCTTTATAACCATCACCCTCAATCAGGTTGTCCGAATTAACAACCAGAACTAATTCTGACGGGTTGGCAAACATAGTCCCTAACAATACAGCTGCTCCTGTTCCCTTCGGTGTACCCTCGAGGATAACTCTGTACTTAA
>OGPD01000532.1_pt1 | contig 41887 bp, 33 predicted proteins | sample 1552861 | NCBI WGS metagenome assembly OGPD01 (sample SAMEA2580280, study PRJEB22360) | human gut metagenome | biome: human gut; feature: human-associated habitat; material: faeces | place: Denmark | collected 2008/2010
TCCCCCAGCTGACGGAGGAGCGCCGCAAGGACCTGGTCAAGCAGATCCGCAAGTATACCGAGGGCGGCAAGGTGGCCGTGCGCAACATCCGCCGCGACGCCATGGAGAATTTCAAGAAGCAGCAGAAGGCCTCCGAGATCACCGAGGACGAGCTGAAGATGGCGGAAAAGGACCTGCAGAAGCTGACCGACGACAGCTGCAAGGAGCTGGATAAGCTCCTGGAAAACAAGGAAAAGGAGCTCCTGTCTGTCTGATGGGCCTGTTTTCCAAAAAAATCCATCATCACGGGGCGGGGCAGGTGGACATGAGCCGCCTGCCCCGCCACATCGCTATTATTATGGACGGCAACGGTCGTTGGGCGAAGCAGCGCGGCCTGCCTCGCACTGCCGGACATAAAGTAGGGGCCGAGACCTTCCGCAAGATCGCCACCTATTGCAAGGATCTGGGCGTGGAATACCTGACGGTGTACGCCTTCTCTACGGAGAACTGGAAGCGTCCCGCCGACGAGGTGGGGGTCATTATGGGCCTTCTGAAGCAATATATGCTGGAGGCCATCGACTCTATGGAGCGGGATCAGATCCGCCTGCGCTTTCTGGGGGACCTGTCCGCCATCTCGCCGGAGCTTCAGGCCCTGGTGGACCGCACCAATGAAATTTCCAGCCATATCCACGGCTTTCAGGCCAACGTCTGCCTGAACTACGGCGGCCGGGACGAGATTCTCCACGCCGCCCGCCGCTTCGCCCGGGACTGCGCCCGGGGCGAGGCCGTCCCGGAGGACCTTACCGAGGAGGGCTTTTCCTCCTATCTGTACTCTGCCGGCATCCCGGACCCGGAGCTCATCATCCGCACCAGCGGCGAGGAGCGCCTGTCCGGCTTTCTGCTGTGGCAGTGCGCCTATTCGGAGTTTTACTTCTGCGACACCCTGTGGCCGGACTTCGACGCCCGGGCCCTGGACAAAGCCATCATCGCCTACCAGAGCCGCGACCGGCGGTTCGGCGGCGTGAAATAGAGAGGATACAGACATGAAACAGAGGATATTGGTGGCTGTGGTGGGCATTCCCGCCCTGCTTGCCGTGCTGTGCATAGCTCCCGCCTGGGCCACGGCCCTGCTGCTGGCGGCCCTGTCCGTCATCGCGGCCCACGAGCTGCTGACGGCGGTGTCCGGCCCGGACAAGGCCCGGCGCTGGACGGTGCTGCCCGCCCTGTGCGCCGTGCTGCTGCTGGGGCGGCAGGTATTTTCCTGGCCGGGCCTGGAGTGGCTGCTGCTGGCGGCGGCTTTGGCCCTGCCCCTGTCCGGGGTGCTGACCTATGGAAAGCCTCAGGCCCTGACCTTTACCGACGTGTGCGCCATGGCCGCGGCGGGCTTCGCCATCCCCTGGGCCTTCTCGGGGCTGTACGGCCTGCGGATGCTGGAGGGGGGGTACCTCCTGGTGCTGACGCCCTTGGTGGCGGCCTTCTGCAGCGATGCCCTGGCCCTGTTCACCGGCATGGCCCTGGGCCGTCATAAGCTGGCCCCCCTGGTCAGCCCCCATAAAACCGTGGAGGGCGCGGCAGGCGGCCTGGTGGGCGGCATGGCCGGCATGGCCATTTTCTGCCTGGTGTACCGGGCCATCACCGGTGTGAACCTGGGCCTGCCCCTGTGCGTGGCCCTGGGCCTGCTGGGGGCGCTGCTGGGGGAGCTGGGGGACCTGAGCTTCTCCGCCGTGAAGCGCCAGTACGGCATCAAGGACTATGGCCGTCTGCTGCCGGGCCACGGCGGCGTGCTGGACCGGTTCGACAGCGTGCTGTTTGCCGCCCCGGTGCTGTGCGCCCTGCTGCGGGCCCTGGCGGCGTAAGGGGAGGGCGTCCATGACAAAAACCATCTCCCTGCTGGGCTCCACCGGCTCCATTGGCCGCCAGACCCTCCAGGTGGCCCGTGAGCTGGGCCTTACCGTGGCGGCCCTTACCGCCAACCGCCAGGTGGACCTGCTGGAGCGGCAGGCCCGGGAGTTTCACCCCCAGCTGGCAGTGCTGTATGACCGGGACGCCGCCCGTCAGCTGCGCCTGCGGCTGTCGGATACGGATATCCAGGTGGCGGAGGGGCCGGAGGGTCTGCTGCTGGCGGCCCAGCTGCCCCAGGCCGACACCGTGGTCACCGATGGTTTTTCCCCCGGGCCGCCCCCGGGGCCCCCGCCGTTATGGGCAGCGTGGGCCTGGAGCCCACCCTGGCCGCCATCCGGCAAAAAAAACGCATTGCCCTGGCCAATAAGGAGACCCTGGTCTGCGCCGGGGAGCTGGTCATGGCCCAGGCGGAGCGCTGGGGGGCGGACATCGTCCCCGTGGACTCCGAGCACAGCGCCATTTTCCAGAGTCTCCAGGGCTGCCGGGACCGGAATGAGGTCCGGCGGCTGCTGCTGACCTGCTCCGGCGGCCCCTTCTTTGGCCGCAGCTTCCGGGACCTGGAGGGGGTCACTCCCGCCGATGCCCTGAAGCATCCCAACTGGTCCATGGGTGCAAAAATCACCATCGACTCTGCTACCCTGATGAACAAGGGCCTGGAGGTCATCGAGGCCATGCGGCTGTACCGTCTGCCGGTGGAGCAGGTGGACGTGGTGATCCACCGCCAGAGCATCGTTCATTCCCTGGTGGAGTACCGGGATGGCGCCATGATCGCCCAGCTGGGCACCCCGGATATGAAGCTCCCCATCCGCTATGCCTTCACCTGGCCTCACCGGGTCCCCAGCCCGGATACGCCCCTGGACTTGCTGACTTGCGGGGACCTGACGTTCCGGGCTCCGGACCTGGACGCCTTCCCCTGCCTGCGCATTGCCCGCCAGTGCGCCAAAGCCGGCGGCACCGCCTGCGCCATTATGAACGGCGCCAACGAGACGGCGGTGGCCCTGTTCCTGCAGGAGCGCATCGGCTTCAACGACATTCCCCGCCTGGTGGAGTCCGCCCTTGACCGGGTGCAGGTGAAATATGCCCCGGACCTTCCGGATATACTGGAAGCAGACAGACAGGCGCGAGCCGCTGTACTGCAAACGGTAGGAGACATGGTATGATCTATATTTTAGCAGCGATCCTGATTTTCGGCGTGCTCATCGCCGTCCACGAGCTGGGCCACTTTCTGGCGGCCAAGGCCTGCGGCGTGCGGGTCAACGAGTTTGCCATCGGCATGGGCCCCGCCCTGTTCAAAAAGACCAGGGGCGACACCCAGTATTCCCTGCGCCTGCTGCCCATCGGCGGCTTCTGCGCCATGGAGGGGGAGGAGGAGGACTCCGACGACCCCGCTGCCCTGAATAACCAGGGCTTCTGGCGCAAGCTCCTGATCTTTGCCGCCGGCGCCCTGATGAACTTCCTCACGGGCCTTGTCATCATTCTGGTGCTTTACGCCGGGGTCAAGGCCGTCAACGTCCCGGTGATCCACGGCTTCGCCGACGGCTGCCCGCTGGAATCCTCCTCCGGCCTTCAGGTGGGCGACCGCATCCTGTCCATCGACGGCGAGCGCATCTACACCTTCAGCGACGTGTCCCTGCTGCTGGGCCGCAACAAGACCGGCGACTTCGACCTGGTCATCCGCCGGGACGGCCAGAAGCTCCGGCTGGAGAATTTCCACATGGAGCGCGGCGAGTATCTGGACCAGTCCGGCGAAAAATTCACCGGCTTCGGCCTGTATTTCGGGGCGGAGGAGCTGACCTTCGGCGGGCGGCTGAGATACTGCTGGGACCAGGCGGTGGACTTTGTCCGCCTGGTGCGCCTGAGCCTCCAGATGCTCGTCACCGGCGAGGCGGGCTTTTCTGATATGAGCGGCCCCGTGGGCATCGTGTCCACCATCACCACCGTGGGTGAGCAGTCGGAAAATGCCCGGGCCGCCGCCGCCAACATCGCGTACCTGGCGGCCCTCATCGCCGTGAACCTGGCGGTGATGAACCTGCTGCCCCTGCCCGCTCTGGACGGCGGCAAGATTTTCTTCCTGGTGGTCAACGCCCTGTCCCTGCGCATCATCCGCAGGCAGATCCCCGCCAGGTTTGAAAATTACGTCCATCTGGCCGGCTTCATCCTGCTGATGGGCCTGATGCTGGTCATCACCTTCCAGGACGTTCTGAAGCTGTTCCGCTGAATCCCCTTTGCCTCAAAAGGGCACCGCCCTTTTGAGGCAAATTATGCCATTTATCACACAATTACAGGAGGATAACACCATGAGCAAACAGATCCATGTGGGCGCCGTGGCCGTGGGCGGCGGCGCGCCGGTCAGCATCCAGTCCATGTGCAATACCCCCACCCAGGACGTGGAGCGCACCGTGTCCCAGATCCTCCGTCTGGAGGGGGCCGGGTGCCAGATCATCCGGGTGGCGGTGCCGGATATGGACGCCGCCCGGGCCATCGGCCCCATCCGCCGCCGCATCCACATCCCCCTGGTGGCGGACATCCACTTTGACTATCGCCTGGCCCTGGAGTGCGTCCGCCAGGGGGTGGACAAGATCCGCATCAACCCCGGCAACATCGGCTCCGCGGAAAAGGTCCGGGCCGTGGCCGACGCCTGCCGGGACCGGGGCATCCCCATCCGCATCGGCGTCAACGGCGGCTCCCTGGAGCGGGAGCTGCTGCAAAAATACGGCGGCGTCACCGCCCAGGCCCTGGTGGACAGCGCCCTGGGCCACGTCCGCCTGCTGAACGACTGCGGCTTCGACGATATCTGCATCTCCGTCAAGTGCTCCCGGGTACCGGTGAACATGGAGGCCTACCGCATGCTCCACGAGCAGACGCCCTATCCTCTGCACCTGGGAGTCACCGAGGCCGGCACGCCCCGCCTGGGGGTGCTGAAATCCGCCATCGGCATCGGCGGCCCGCCGGGCCCGGGCAGCGGCGCCCCGGCGGCCTGCTGTGCCAGGGCATCGGCGACACCCTCCGGGTCAGCCTCACGGCGGACCCGGAGGAGGAAGTCCGGGCCGCCCTGGATATTCTCTCTGCCGCCGGCCTGCGGCAGACGGGGCCCAATCTGATCTCCTGCCCCACCTGCGGCCGCACCCGGTACGACATGATCCCCATCGCCCGGGAGGTGGAGCGCCGCCTTCAGGGCTGCACCAAGCCCATCACCGTGGCGGTCATGGGCTGCGTGGTCAACGGCCCCGGCGAGGCCCGGGCCGCCGATGTGGGCATTGCCGGCGGCGACGGCGAGGGCCTGCTGTTCCGCCATGGCGAAATTCTGCGCAAGGTTCCCCAGGACAAGCTGGTGGACGCCCTGATGGACGAGATCGACAAGCTGTAAGGGAGGGTCCCGTATGTGCGATAAAATACCGTTTTTTACCTTTTTCGAGAGCTTTGTGCCGCCCCGTGACCTGGGCCTGCTGCTCCACGACGCCTGCGTGGTGGGCGGCAGCATGGACCGGGCGGAGCGCACCATGGAGCTGGAGCTGACGGCCTCCGCCCCCCTGCCGGAGGCCGCCGTCACCGCCCTGCGCCAGCTGCTGATGGACCAGTATCAGCTGCGCCAGCTGCGGCTGCACTTCCGCACCCCCAAGCCCGCGGAGGACAAGTCCGACGTCCTCATGGGCCGGGAGATCAAGGGAAAGCCCGTCCCCATCGACGGCCTGAACCCCAAGATGGGCGCCGTGGTGGTGGAGGGCAAGGTCTTTGCCGCCGAGTGCTACGAGACCCGCAAGCCCGGCGTCTGGCGTCTGACCTTCGACATGACGGACTACCGGAATTCCGTCACCGTCACCAAGTACATGGAGGGCAAGGAGGCCCAGTCCATGCAGAACGCCGTGTCCCCGGGCATGTGGCTCCGGGTCCAGGGCAATGTGGAGCTGAGCCGCGACGGCAAGGACATTCAGCTGCGCCCCTTCCACATTATGAAGATCCCCCACAAGCCCCGGGAGGACACCGCCCCGGAGAAGCGGGTGGAGCTGCACCTGCACACGAAGATGTCCAACATGGACGCCCTGACCGACACCGCCTCCGTCATCAGGCAGGCCATCTCCTGGGGCCACCCGGCCATTGCCATCACCGACCACGGCGTGGCCCAGTCCTTCCCGGACGCCTGGCACACCGCCAAGGGCAAGATCAAGATCCTCTACGGCGTGGAGGGCTACTTTGTCAATAACTTAGACGACCGCATCGCCGTCCACGGTCCCCAGGACCAGGACTTTTCCGACGAGATCGTCTGCTTCGATATCGAGACCACCGGCCTGAAGGTGGACCGGGAGGCCATCACCGAGATCGGCGCCGTGGTGCTGAAGGACGGCCAGGTCACCGACCGGTTCCAGACCTTCGTGAACCCCGGCCGCCGCCTGACGCCGGAGATCATCGGCCTCACCGGCATCACCGACGCCATGCTTTCCGGCGCCCCGTCCCCCAAGGAGGCCCTGACGGCCTTTTTGTCCTTTGTGAACGGCCGCCCCCTGGCGGCCCACAACGCCGAGTTCGACATCAGCTTCATCCGGGCCGGCTGCCGCCGGGAGGGCATCCCCTTTGACCCCACCTATGTAGACTCCCTGATCCTGGCCCAGAATCTCCTGCCGGAGCTGCACAAGTTCAAGCTGGACATCGTGGCCGAGTACCTGGACCTGCCCGCCTTCAACCACCACCGGGCCTCCGACGACGCGGCCATGGTGGCCTACATGCTGATCCCGTTTTTCCAGAAGATGGAAAAAGAGCTGGGCATCCGCCGCCTCCAGGACATCAACCCCCAGATGCTGAAGCTGCGGCCCCGGGGCAGCAAGTCCAGCCGCTTTCCCAAGCACATCATCCTGCTGGCCAAGAACAAAATGGGCCTCAAGCACCTGTATCAGCTGATTTCCGCCTCCAACCTGCAATACTTCAAGCGGGTGCCCATCATCCCCAAAACCGAGCTGATGGCCCACCGGGAGGGCCTCATCGTCGGCTCCGCCTGCGAGGCCGGGGAGCTGTTCCAGGCGGTGAAGGACCACAAGGACTGGGCCGAGCTCAGGCGCATCGCATCGTTTTACGACTATCTGGAAATTCAGCCCATCTGCAACAATATGTTCATGCTCCGCAACGGCGACGTCCAGTCGGAGGAGGAGCTGCGGGAGTTCAACCGCACCATCGTCCGCCTGGGCCAGGAGCTGAACAAGCCCGTCTGCGCCACCGGCGACGTCCACTTCCAGGAGCCGGAGGACGAGGCCTACCGCCATATCCTTCTGGCCAGCAAGAAGTTCCCCGATGCCGACGCGCCCCTGCCCATTTACTTCAAAACCACCACCGAGATGCTGGAGGAATTTTCCTATCTGGGGGAGGAGCTGGCCCATCAGGTGGTCATCGACAATCCCCGCCGCATCGCCGACCTGGTGGAGGAGATCGAGCTGCTGCCTCCGGGCCAGCTGTTCCCGCCCCGCCTGGAAAACTCCCAGGAGGACCTGAACCGCCTGGTCTGGGACAAGTGCCACGCCCTGTATGGCGACCAGCCCCCCCAGCTGGTGGTGGACCGGCTGAACGTGGAGCTGGGCAGCATCCTGGGGAAGTATGACGTGGTGTATATGTCCGCCCAGAAGCTGGTCCAGCGCAGTCTGGAAAACGGCTATCTGGTGGGCTCCCGTGGCTCCGTGGGCTCCTCTCTGGTGGCCTATATGTCCGGCATCACCGAGGTGAACTCCCTGCCGCCCCACTACCGCTGCCCCAACTGCCGCCATGTGGAATTTGTCACCGACGGCAGCTACGGCTGCGGGGCGGATATGCCCGACAAGGACTGCCCGGAGTGCGGCACGAAATACGTCAAGGACGGCTTTGACATTCCCTTTGAGACGTTCCTGGGCTACGGCGGCGGCAAGGTGCCGGATATCGACCTGAACTTCTCCGGCGAGTACCAGGCCCGGGCCCACCGCCACGCCATCGAGATGTTCGGCCAAACCCAGGTGTTCCGGGCCGGCACCATCGGCACCCTGGCGGAAAAGACCGCCTTCGGCTTTGTCCGCAAATACCTGGACGAGCGGGGTCTCACTGCCGGCAGCGCCGAGGTAAACCGCCTGACCCAGGGCTGCGTGGGGGTCCGCCGCACCACCGGCCAGCACCCCGGCGGCCTGGTGGTGGTCCCCGACGACATGGACGTGGAGGATTTCACCGCCGTGCAGCACCCCGCCGACGCCGAGGACGCCGACACCATCACCACCCATTTTGAATACCACTGCATGGAGGATAACCTGCTGAAGCTGGACATGCTGGGCCACGATGACCCCACCATGATCCGCATGCTGGAGGACCTCACCGGGGTCAACGCCCGGACCATCCCCCTGGACGACCCGGACACCATGAGCATCTTCACCTCCTCCAAGGTGCTGGGCTTTGAAAACGACGAGCTGCTGGGCCCCACCGGGGCCGTGGCCATTCCGGAGTTCAACACCCGGTTCACCCGGGGCATGCTGGTGGATACCCAGCCCAAGGATTTCAATACCCTGGTGCGCCTGTCCGGCTTCTCCCACGGCACCGATGTGTGGCTGGGCAATGCCCGGGACCTGATCGTCAGCGGCACCGCCTCCGTTCTGGAGACCGTGGGCTGCCGGGACGACATCATGCTCTATCTCATCCATATGGGTCTGGACCCCAAAATGAGCTTCAAGATCATGGAGGCCGTCCGGAAGGGCAAGGTGAAAAAGGGCGGCTTCCAGGACGGGTGGGAGGATGCCATGCGGGCCCATGAGGTGCCCGACTGGTACATTGACTCCCTGGCCAAGATCGGCTATCTGTTCCCCAAGGCCCACGCCGTGGCCTATGTGATGATGGCCTTCCGCATTGCCTGGTTCAAGGTCCACCGCCCCCTGGCGTTCTACGCCACCTTCTTCACCGTCCGGGCCAAGGCCTTCGACGCGGAATACTGCTGCGCCGGTATCGACGCCGTGAAGCGGAAGATCCGTGAGATCGAGAACAACAAGGATGCCACCGCCGTGGAGCAGAGCCTGATGGTCACCCTGGAGGTGTGCTACGAGTTCTATCTCCGTGGCTTCCACTTTGACACCATCAGCATCTACGACTCCCAGGCCACCGCCTTCAAGATCACGGAGAACGGCCTGCTGCCCCCCTTCGTCTCCGTCCGGGGCCTGGGCGAGACCGCCGCCCTGGACACCGTGGAAAAGCGGAAGGGAAAGACCTTCATCTCCGTGGAGGAGTTCGCCGCCTGCTGCAGCAAGCTGTCCAAAACCCACATCGAGCAGCTGAAGGCCCTGGGGGCCTTTGCCGGCATGGCGGACACCAGCCAGATCACGTTTTTCTGATATGGAGTGGCGCTTTGTCTGGTCCCGCGGCGACGAGCATGAGACAGGCCGTGCCCTGTCCCGGGAAATGCTGCGCTTGTATCGGGACAAAGCCCGGGAAAAGCGGGACGTCCCGCCGGATATCGGGACAGTTTTTATAGGAAATAACGGCAAACCGATGACAAATGGCTGCTATTTCAATATCAGCCACAGCCACGGTCTGGTGGCCTGCGCCGTGGCGGAGGTCCCGGTGGGCATCGACGTGGAGAAGATTCGCCCGGTACCGCCCCGGCTTTTACGCATTTTATCGCCTGCTGAACGTGAATCTGTGCGGTGTGATGAGGATTTCTTCCGCCTTTGGACCCTGAAGGAGGCCCTCATCAAGTGTCAGGGAGGTGTATTGGGCCAGGTCCGGCACGTTCATTTCCGGATCGACGGGGATTCTGTCACCTGCACCGTCCCCGGCTACGCCTTCTCCCTTCTCCCGGCCCCGGAGGGCTATGCCGCCGCCCTGTGCTGGGAAAAACAGGAAGAAAACCGGCATGAAACGCGCAAAAAATGACAGGCTATTGGAAGAATGTGCATAAAAAATACCGGAACCGGCAGAAATTTTGCCGGTTCCGGTATTTTTTATGTGAGTAATCCGTATTTTTCCTTGATGCGGTCCAGCTTTTCCAGCATGGGCTCCGCGGCCACCCACAGGAAGAATACCGTGGCTGCCGCGTGGACGCAGTCCACCGGGAAGCCGGTGACGTAGTACGTCAGCAGCGTTTTCCAGGTGAGGCTTTCCGCCCCGGCCCACATCAGTATCGACGCCGGATTCATGATGCCACCGTAGATCACGATGGCGCAGAAGGCGCCAAAGGTACACATGCTCCCCAGAGTTCGGCGCAAAAGCCCCTTTCGGAACAGGACTCCGGCCAAAAATCCGATAATTCCCATGCTAAACATCTGCCACGGCGTCCAAACACCCTGGGAGAACAGCATGTTGGACACCAGCATGGACAGCGCGCCCACCAGAAAGCCGCTCTCGCCCCCCAGCGCTACGCCGGAGATGATGGTCATGGCCATGACGGGCTTGAACTGAGGCAGCATGAAAAATGCCGCCCGGCCCGCCACGGAGATGGCGCACAGCACCGCAATGACCACCAGCTCCCGGGCCTGGGGCCTGCGCCCCTCGAACACCAGGAAGAACGGGGCCATGCATTCCAGCAGCACCAGCACCGACATGAGGCCATACTGCCTGTTGTCCAGGTAATAGACCCCCACAAACAGGGTCACGGGGATCAGCAGCAGGATAGACACCGCCGCCGCTGCCGTCCGGCGGGACAGCCTGCGCTTTTCCGCCGGAACCTGCACCAGGTCAAGGGGCTTGGTCCGGCGGCCGATGGACAGGGCCAGCACCAGCAGCAGCCCGCAGAACACCAGATACAGCCGCAGCTGCTGCCAGCCCAGAGCCGTCAGGCCGCCCTTGCCCACGGCGGCGGACAGGTCCGTGACTCCGGTGGCATACAGGAATATAGCCAGGGCCCCCGCCCCGGACACGGCGGCCAGGGCCTTGCGCCACAGGGGCAGCTTTTTGGGCTTCCAGTCCGGCGTTTCCTCCCGGGGCTCCGGCAGAGGGGGAATGTCCTCCGGCAGGGCCGGCTCCGCAGGAACCGTGCCGCCGCAGACAGCCATGACGTCCTCCGCCGTCACCGCCTGGGGCTCCAGGCTCCGGGCCATGCGGTTGGCGGCGGTGGTGTAGAAGCTGTTGCCGGAGAAGAAGGCGCGGGGAGATGCCTCCGTCACCACGCTGCCGTCAAAGAACAGGGCGCAGCGGTGGGCATAGCGGGCGCAGAACTCCACGTCGTGGCTGACCATCAGCAGCGACACCCCGCGGGCCAGCAGCGTCCGCAGAATCAGGGCGAAGGCCTGCTTGAACTCCGCATCCAGGCCCTTGGTGGGCTCGTCCAGCAGCAGGATCTCCGGCTCCAGCAGCAGCACCTTGGCCAGGGCCGCCCGCTGCTGCTCGCCGCCGGACAGGTCGTAGGGGTGCCGGTCCAGCAGGTCCTCCAGGCGGCACAGAGCCACCATCCGGGCCACCCGCTCCTCCTGCTGGGGGCGGGGCGTTTTTGTGCCGGAAAATATCTCGAACAGGTCCTCCCGGACCGTTTTTTTCACAAATAAGGTCTGGGGATTCTGGGGCAGCATGCCCAGGGTCCCCTTTACGGAAATGTCGCCCCGCTGGGGCTTTTTCATGCCGGACAGCAGCTTCAGCGTGGTGCTCTTGCCCGCGCCGTTGCCGCCCAGCAGGGCCAGAAACTCCCCACGGCCCAGGGTCAGGTCCAGCCCCTTGATGACGTCGGGGCTGTCCGGCTCATACCGGAACCACGCGCCCTGCACCGTCAGCACCGGCTGGCGCCGGGGGTACGTCTGCTCCCGGGGCAGCGGAACCAGCGGATGCTCCGCCGCATAGCTCCGCAGAAAATCCCGGCCCTCCCGCACGGTGACGGGACAGGGGGCCTCCGTTTCCACCGAGGCCCAGACGCGCATGGCGGCGGGCATGGCCAGAAACATCCGGTGGCCCAGGGTCTTTAGCCGGCGGCCCACGTCGTGGGGCGTGCCGGTGCACAGCAGCTGCCCCCGGTCCATTACCGCCACGGCGGTGGCCAGGGGAAAGGCCTCCTCCAGCCGGTGCTCCGTCAGCACCACGGCGGTGCCCAGCTCCCGGTTGATCTTTCCCAGCACCGCCAGGAAATCCGAGGCGGCGATGGGGTCCAGCTGGCTGGTGGGCTCGTCCAGAATCAGCACGTCCGGCTGCATGGCCATGACGGAGGCCAGGTTCAGCAGCTGCTTCTGGCCTCCGGACAGCTGGGAAACGTCCCGGTAAAACCAGTCCTCGATGCCGAAGAATGCCGCCATCTCCGCCACCCGGCGGCGGATGGTGGGGGTGTCCACCCCCAGGCTTTCCAGCCCGAAGGCCAGCTCGTGCCAGACCTTGTCGGTGACGATCTGGTTTTCCGGCGACTGCTGGACAAAGCCGATGCGGGCCGCCAGCGTCCGCTGGTCCACCCGGTCCAGCGGCGTATCCCGGAACAGAATACGGCCCTGCCGGGTCCCGTGGGGGGCCAGGGCGGGCTTCAGCTGCCGCAGCAGCGTGGACTTGCCGCAGCCCGAGGGACCGCACAGCACCAGGAACGCACCCTCCGGCACCGTCAGCGACAGGCTGTCAATGGCCCGGGCGGTCTGCCCCGGATAGGAAAAGGTCAGATTTTCGACGGTGAACAGCGCCATACCCGCGCCTCCTTTCGGTCTATGATCACCGGCGTCAGGCACAGGGCCAGATACGCCAGGTAAAAGCTGATGGAAAACGGCTGGGCCATGGCTCCCTGGAGCATGGGGAAATACCACCATTTCAGGCCCCCGGCAAGGCTTCCGCACAGCAGATACATGCCGCAGAAGCCCAGCCAGCCCAGGGCGTATTTGTCCCGGTCCTCCATGCGGTAAATGGAAAAGGCCGTCCGGCCCCGGAGGCCGTAGCCCCGGCTTTTCATGCTGTCGGCGGTTTCGATGGCGTTCTCCAGAGCCCAGGTCACCATGATGGAAAAGATGGTGACGGCCTTTCTGGCCCGCTGCCATGCGCTGCCGGTGGAGGCGTCCCGCCCGACGCAGAACTGCGCCTGGCGCACGGTTTCCAGCTGGCGGCGGAACAGGGGCACAAACCGCAGGGTCATGCTCAGCACCAGGGATAGGGCCGGGATCACCCGGCCAAACAGATACACAAATTTGTCCGACGTGATGACCCGGTTGAAGCACACGAACCACAGCACCACGGCGCACAGCATGGTCCCCGCCGCCAGACCATACAGAATACTCTCCAGCGTCAGGGGGTTGCCGGAGGGCAGATAGATGAGAATGGTGACACCCGCGTGGTTGAAGGCGGGATTCACCAGGGCCGCCAGCAGCAGCACCGGCAGGGCCACCCGCAGGTGCCTTGCCAGGGCCCGGCGGCCCTCCAGCTGCCCGGCATACAGCAGCGCCCCCAGCAGGGACACCGCCAGGCAAACCGGGTGCATCAGCACCATGGAATAGGCCAGCACCAGGGCGAAAAACAGGAAGTTCACCAGGGGGTGATAGCGGGAAAAGGCGTCGCCCACGGCTCCGGCCTCCTTTCACAGAATCGTTTTGGGGACAGGCTCAGCCGCCCATGAAGCCGCCTCCTACATCATACCCCAGGTCGCAGGTATACACCCAGCAGATCACGTCGCCGGGCTGCACCTGGTACCGGGAGCAGCCGTAGTTGGGGAACCAGTCGTTGACCTTGTACATCCAGCCGGAGCCGTCGCCGACGTCGAACTCGTACAGGTTGTAGATCCCCTCGATATAGGCGGAGTTGTACATCGGCGTCCAGCTGAACTCCATGGGGATCTTCCTTTCCTTGCACACCCGCTGCAAAACGTCAAACACGCTCTCCCCCTGGGAAAACGTCACCGTAACGGCAGGCAGGATCACCCCGTCGGCGGGCACCAGCCCCCGCTTGGACTCGTCGCACTTGTCCATATTGTTGAGGATGGTGGCGCAGGAGATGGAGATGGTGCAGGTGTCCTGGTGGGACGTATCCGGCTGAGACGTTTCCGGCTCCACGGGCTTGGGCTTGCCGTCCGGCACCGGGTCCGTCTGGTAGCGGTCCTTGCTGCCGGTGGAGGAGTCGTCCGTCCCGGGCTCCTGGGGGGCGTCGGGCGTCTCCGGCGTATTCGTATTCCCGGGTTCCTCCGGCGTATCGGGGGTATGCTGATCGCCGGTCTGCCCCACGCCGGGAGGAATGGGGGCTTCCGGACCAGTGCCGACCATCAGGTCGCAGCCGGAAAGGGACAGGGCCAGCAGCAGCGTCAGCAGCAGGGTCAACAGGACTTTGGGGAATCGATTCATCATCGAAAAACACCTCCTATCAGAGCACCGCGCGCAGGGACGTTGTGACAACGTCCCTGCGCCGGTGTATTTCCTTGGGGTTACGCGGGTTTGATGCGGGGCTTATGCCCGCTTTTTCTTTCTCTGCATCAGCAGCACAGCGGCGCCGGACAGGGCGGCAGCACCCATCCACAGCACCAGCAGGCTCTCGTCTCCGGTGCGGGGGGTATCGGGCTTTTCGGGCTTGGCGGGCGTCACGGGCTGGTCGGGGGTCACGGTGACGGTGACATCGCTCATGTCGTACAGGCTGGTCTTCTGGGCCAGCAGGCGATAGTAGGCCGCCAGGGCATAGTAGCCCTGCTCGGTGGCCATGCCGTCCACGGTCTTGTCGGCCATCAGGTGGCGGAAGCCGCCGCCGGTGACATAGAAGCCGCACAGCGCGTCCACGACGCTGACGCCGCTCTTTACGAACCGGCTGTCGGCGGTGGGATCAATGCCCAGGGCCGTCAGGGCCACGATGACCTGGGCCGTGGACTCGGCGGAGGCATCGGTGCCGGGGATCTCGCTGAAGGTAGCGTCGTCGTTCTGCACGCCGGCCAGGAAGGTCAGGGCCGCGTCCACAGCCGCCTTCACCTGAGCATTTTCATAGTAGGGGGCCAGGGCCTGCACGGCCATGGCGGTCATGTCCACATCGGGGACCTGGGAGGAGGCGATGACAGGCCAGCTGCCATCCTCACGCTGGGTATCCAGGATGGCGCGGACCAGCTTCTCCCGGGTCACGTCGCCGGAGGTGGGATAGCCGTGGCTGTCCAGCGCCAGCAGCGCCCAAACGGGGCCGTTGACGCTCTGCTTGGTGATGAACGCCATGGAATCCAGACCGTCCAGCAGGCTGCGGCCGGCCACATGGGTCACGTCCTTGCCAATGGCGGTCAGGGCCAGGATCAGACGGGAATTCTCGGTGGAGCGGGAGCGGTTCAGACGGCCGTTCTCGTCCATGGCCTTTTGCACATACTCCACCACGGAGGCGTAATACGCGTCCGCACCGGGGACGTCCCGGCCGGAACGGGCCAGGCCCAGAACCGCCCACTCGCCGCCGATGGAGCCGGTGACGGGGGCACCCTTGGAAACGATGAAGTCGCCGGTAGTCTTATAGATGTCCTGGGCGTTCAGCTCCGCCAGGCGGGCCTCGGCGGCCAGCAGCACATCGTAGTTGCCCACGCGCTCCTGGAGCTTCTGGCCCAGGGCGTCGTAGGCGGCCCGGGCAGCCTCCACGGCGGCACGGGACGCGGGGATCACGGGCTGGCCGATGGCGTCGATCAGCTCCTCCACATGGGCAACCGCCTCATCCTGGAGCTGGGCCAGCTTCTTCTCGGCAGCCAGCAGCACATCGTAGTTGCTGACCTGGGCCTTGCGCTGGTCGCTCAGGGCGTCATAGGCGGCGCGGGCGGCCTGGATGGTCTCCTCGGAGTCCAGGGTCACGGTGCCGATGGCGGCGATCTTCTGCTCCACGTCGTGGACGTACCAGCCGGTCAGAGGCAGTACCAGCTCAGGCAGACGGGTCAGGACTGCGGCGGTGGTGGAACCGTACTGGCGGTCCATGCCGGTGCGGTAGGACACGCCGCGGTGGGTGGGAATGCCGCCGAAGCCGCCCACCCGGATGGTACCGGTCAGGTCATAGCTATAGCCTTCGGCGGTCTCGGGGATGGTGACGCTCAGCAGCTGGCGAACGGGGTTGCCGCTGAAATCATACTGGCCGAAGGGGGTGCCGGGGTTGGTCTGATACTTGCTGCCCTGGGCATCCAGGTACACCAGGGAGAAATTGAAGTTGTAAACGCCGGAGATCTTCTCCTTGGGGCTTACCAGGTCATGGAACTGGACCTTTACGGCCTGGCCGGGGACCAGCTCAGCATCCTGGGGCAGGACGTTGCCGTCGGCGTCGATGAGGTCATAGCTGACGCCCCGGGCGGTGATGACCTGGTAGGCGGCCATGCCGTCCTTCTCGATGCGGAGAATGTGTCGGCCGGTGGTCAGGCCCGTAACGGTGACCTGGCCGTTTTCATCCACGGAAACGCCCTGGCTGGTGAAGCCGTTGAAGGTCATCTTATCGGTGACGGTGGAGCGGGCCACGGTAACGGTGCAGCCCTCCTGGGGAGTGAAGCTGTAGCTGGCACCCTGGGTACCCACATAGAACAGGATGTCGTGCTCGGCATCCAGATACTTCTGCTCGTCCTTGGTGATGTTCACGGTGGGACGGTCGATGAAGGTGTTGGTCTGGATAGAGGAGCCGTCGGCACCCACGGACACCACGAACACGCCGGTGAACTCCGGCCAGATGGCGCTGAAGTCCTTGCCGCCCATACCCTGAACGAAGGTCATGGCGTCATAGGTCACCTGGACGATGGCGGTGCCCGGGTGGTTGGCGGTCATGGTGGCCAGGCAGGAATTGTTGGCGTCGGGGGTGATGGTCACCACGTCGCTGTCGCCGCCGTCCAGGCTCAGCACCTGATAGTGCGCGTCGGGCAGGGCGATCTGGCCGTTCATGAAGCCCTCGATGGCCTGCCAGCTGCGCAGCACGTCCAGCTCGCAGCTCTGGCCCACCTCCAGGTTCTTATAGCCCTGGCGGTTGATGTTCAGATAGATGTTGCCCAGGTCGTACACGTTCTTGTCGAAGCGGTTGACGGAGGCGGCGGTGACATCGTCGTCCATGTGCAGATCGTCCCGGGTCACAGCCAGCTCCTGGCCGCCGGTGAATTTGCCGAAGGTCCAGTAGGTGACGCCGTCGGGATTCTGGGCCCGCAGGAACTGCTGACTGCCGGTCTCCGGCAGGCGGAAGGAGGCGGTCATGGTGTCGCCCTTGGTCTCCTGGGAAACGGGCTCCAGGAAGGTATAGCTATAGTAGCTGCCGAAGGTGCCCATCCGCAGGGTAGAGCCGGCGGGGGCGGTGACGGTGATGTCCAGGGCCTTGGGAATGGTCAGAGAGAAGCTCTTGGCGCCGCAGCCCACGGTCTGCTTGTTGGTCATGGCGGTGGTGACAGGCAGATAGCCCGCCGCCTTGTCGCCGATGGGGGTCAGGGTGATCTTCAGGCTGCCGCCCTCCACAAACAGGCAGGCGGTGCGGGTATTGCCATAGGTGGTGGAGACGCCGGTCTTGGCCTGGAGGTCCGTGCCGTCGGGGCCGGTAACGGTGACGTCGATGGTGTAATCCTTGCCCTCCACCCAGCTGCTGCTGTCGTTGGTGGCATAGATGGCGTAGGCCCGGACCAGGGTAAACACGTTCTCCTGATTGGCCTTCACGGTAAGCACCAGGGTGCCGTTGAGCTGACCCTCGGTGTTGTAGCCCTCCACCAGATAGTCGCCCACAGGCAGCTTGGTGTTGTACATCAGACCGTAGCCATTGGGCTCAATGTCCACGCCCTCCAGCAGGTTTTTGTCACCCTTCACGCCATCGGTATAGGAGTAGACCTTGATGTCCGACAGCTGGGCATTGTGCAGGCCCTTGAAGGAGACGTCCATGTCGCCCTGGGGCGCGTCACCCTCCTGGGACACGGTGACGGTGTAGGTGGTGGGGGTGATGGCGGGGGACCACTCGGTGGCCGCCGCCTTGTCGCCGCAGCGGATGGTCAGGACGGTGCCGTTATGGACGGGCACGGTCTCCACCCGGCGGTAGTCGGTGCCGTCGGCGGTGAGATACACCTGGTTGTTCTTGTTGGAGGCGGTGGCCGTCATCCGGATGCCGGTGACGCCCTGGGGCAGGGTCAGGGTGTAGGCGGTCTTGTCTGAGGCGAAGTCGGGAGTCAGGACGCCCTCGCTGAAGGACAGGGCCGCCAGGCTGGTGTCGCTCTGGGTGTTCCAGTCGCCGCCGATGTCCGCGCCGTAGCCTTTGGTGGTGTACATCACGCGGATGATATCCCCGGCGAACAGCTTGTCCCCGGCCTTGATGTCCTTGAATCCAACGTTGGTGAACCAATCGTTCAGGGTTCCCATCCAGCCGGAGGCTTCGCCGCCGTCACCGGCGGACAGGCCGTTGATCTCGCTGATGTAGCCGGACTCCGCGCCGGTCTGGGAATAGGTACCCAGGGCGCTGACGATGCAGTCCATCATGGAGGACCCGGGGGCCAGGTCCACCCACTTGTCCACCAGCGTGCCGTCCCAGGCAGCGCCGTCGGCCTTTGCGTAGGTCGTGTTTTCCACGATGACCCGAACCTGGCCGTCGTGGTTCTCTGCTGCCCAGACAGTGGTGGGTACCAGGCTCAGTACCATCACCAATGCCAGCAGCAGAGAAACGATGCGTTTCTTCATATGCATTTTCCTCCTGTGAAAAATTTATGCCCAGCCGTTTCCGGTGAGTCAACGGAGTGTGTCTGCGGCGGAGGAAAAGCAGATACACGCCCGCTGCAAAAACCGCCGGTACATCCCCTGAAAAAGGGAGACACCGGCGGCGCATGGTTCCTGTCTGCGCCCAACGAAGATAACGCCCGCCGCGCTGAATGCCCTCCGCCGTGCAATTCTCCTGCCTCGCGCCGTGGAGCCGATGGCTCCTCGTTTGCATCCTACCTTCTCAGGGGACTGCCCCCAATGGCGGACTTTCGTCCCGGCGGCCAAGGCCGCTTCGGTGCATTCTTGCGCCCACAGTGCCGTTCGCGTGGGGTTTCCGACCCCGTTTCTTTTAGGCAGGCACCTGGCCGTTTTCCGGCCTTTGCGGTACCCGCCGCACAGCATCCTCGGACATGATTCACTTTCCGGCCCCGTGTCCCCACAGAGCCATTCTTATCATACACGATTCCCCTGGAAAAGTCAACGGTCCGCCCCATGCAAAACGGCTCTGTATTGCAGGACTGCAAAAAACCGCCGCAGCGGCGCGGAGTCCCCTTGTTTTGCCGGAAAAAAGGATGTATAATCAAGGCCAGTGGGACAGGGCGAGAAAACCGCGGGATGCTCCCCGGGAAAGCCTGTCCGCATCCGTCAAAGAAGCAAAGGAAGAGCACTGTCATGGAAATTTTGCACGAGATCAACCCGGCGCTGGAGGCTCTGGCGTACTTAGGCTCCCGGGCCAACGGCCATACCCTGGACCGGCTGGAGGAGCGCTTACAGGCCCGGGGCGTCCGGAAGGCGGAGCCCTTCCATCGGGCCAGCGCCGCCCTGCGGGAGTTGCTGCAGGACCTGGACACGGAGGTTTCCGTCCCGGCAGAGACCCTGCAGCGTCTGTTCGGCGACATCAAGGGCTTTTCCTACAGCACCATCGGGTCCTATAGTCCGGCTTTTCTGTTCTTCTATCCCATGCTGTCCCGCCGGCAGGATTTTGAGACCCTGATGCAGCAGATGGAGCGCCTGACGCCGGACGAGACGGCGCGAAACATGATGATCTCGCTGAGCCTGGAGGAGCAGTCCGGTCCTGCCGCCGGGGCCGCCGCAAAGCTGGTTTCCCGGGTGCTGGCGCTGACGATCCCCACGGAGAGCCGCCTGGCTCTGCTGGAGATCCACCAGAATTACCGGACTCTGCTGCCGGAGATCGCAGCCTGTCTGCGCCCGGCCATAGCGGCGCTGGAGACGGAGTCCGGCCGCATTCAGGAGATTATAGAGGCCTTCTGCCGGGAGGTGGAGGGCCTGGGGACGGAGAGCTATCTCCGGGAGACCTCCAGCCTGGCCATCACGCCGGAGGTGCATTATCACCTGATCCCCTTTCTGATGGGACCGGATACCAACCTCTCCATGGAGCAGGAGGACGGCAGCGTGCTGATCTGCTGCGGAGTCCTGCGGCTGTCGCTGCGGCGCACCCTGGCGGAAAACAGCAGCGCCTCCCAGGTATATGACGCCATCCGGATCATCGGGGACAAGACACGGTTTGACATTCTCTGTTATCTGAGGGATCATCCGGCGGTCTACGGTCAGCAGCTGTGCAACCATTTCGGCCTGGCCCGCAACACCATTCACCACCATATGAGCAAGCTGGTGAATGCGGGACTTGTTACCTGCCTGGTGGAGGGAAACCGTATTTATTACACCACGGACCGGGAGCACCTCTCCTATTTGCTGAACCAGCAGCGGCAGCTGCTGATCGGCGGAGAGGATGCGGAGCAGCAGGAAAAATAAAACCGGCAGGAATGCCGCCGGCGCAGGGTTTGCCGCGCCGGCGGCATTTTTTTTGCAGGGTAAACACATGGCCGCACCTGTAGGCGCGGCCATGTGTTTACCAGCGCCGCTTTTTCTTTTCGCCCTCCCGGCGCTGGAAGGGCTTGTCGATGAGGATGATGTCCTCTCCGAACCGCTGGACGCAGTCCCAGGGAATGTAATAATCCTCGCCCCGGCCGAACAGACCGAAGAACCGGCAGGGGCCAAAGACGATCAGGGCCTTGACGGTCCCCTCCGGGATGCAGAGCTCCAGGTCTCCCACGCAGCCCAGACGGCTGCCGTCGCAGATGTTGATGACCTCCTTGCGGCGCAGCTGTGAAAATCGGCACATCATGGTCTCCACCTCAGCTCCAGCCTATGCGCCTTCCGGCGCGTCCTATGCCATCAGATCACCGCGTCCACGGGGATGCCGCCGCCCGTGGCCGCCGTGAACCGGCGGGTGACAAAACTGTTATATCATCTTTAAGGAATCTTAAAGGTTCCCCCCTTGTTTCTTTAACTGTTTTTCTTTATACTGAATTTTGGGAACAGGGACAGCTGATCGGAAGCTGTATCGACAAAAAAAGAGCCGCTCTTGACAGGGAGCAGCAGATCATATATACTAAGTGTATCAACCATCTTGATACAGTTGCGCCTGTGCGCACAGAGAAAGGAAAGCGCCTATGGAGACGTTAAAGACCATCAATTTTATCATAGCGGTTATTTTCTTCGTCTGCTATACCTATCAGTTTTTGTATATCCCGGTGCCCTGGCTGCGGAAGGAGAAGCCCCACGGCCCGGCCAAGGCCAACCGGTACGCCGTTCTGATCTGCGCCCGGAACGAGCAGCGGGTCATCGGCGACCTGATCGCCAGCCTTCGGGGGCAGACATATGACCAGAGCCTGCTGTCCATTTTCGTGCTGGCGGACAACTGCACCGACGACACGGCCATGGTGGCCCGGGTGGCCGGGGCCCATGTGTATGAGCGGTTCAACCAGGTGCGGGTGGGCAAGGGCTATGCCCTGCAGGAGCTGCTGGAGCATCTGGAGCAGGATTATCCCCGGGGCTTTGACGGATACTTCGTGTTTGACGCGGACAATATTCTGGCTCCCAACTATGTGGAGACCATGAACCGGACGTTTTCCGACGGACACGAGATCGTCACCAGCTTCCGCAACAGCAAGAATTACGGCGACAACTGGATCAGCGCCGGGTATGCCCTGTGGTTCCTGCGGGAGAGCCGGTATCTCAATCACGCCCGGTTCCTGCTGGGCACCAGCTGCGCCGTGTCCGGCACCGGGTTCCTGTTCAGCCGGCAGGTGCTGGAGGAGACGGGGCCCTGGCCCTTCCACCTGCTGACGGAGGACATCCAGTTCTCCGTGGACCAGGTGACCCGGGGACGGAAGATCGCCTTCTGCCCCGACGCGGTGCTGTATGACGAGCAGCCCACCACCTTCCGCCAGTCCTGGAACCAGAGGCTGCGGTGGTCCAAGGGGTATTTGCAGGTATTCCGGGGCTACGGCGCCAGGCTGCTGCGGGGCGCGGCCCGGGGGAGCTTCTCCTGCTACGACATGGCGGCGGCCATTATGCCGGCCTTCGTCCTGTCGGCCACGGCCATCGTGTGCAACGTGACGGCGGCGGTGCTGGGAGCCATTCGGGGGGCGGATCTGACCATTGCCCTGTGGTCTGTGGGGCAGATGCTGCTGAATATGTATCTGACCCTGTTTATCCTGGGGGCCATCACCACCGTTACCGAGTGGCGGCGGATCCATACCAAGGCGGTGAAGAAGGTGATCTACGCCTTCACCTTCCCGCTGTTTATGTTTACTTATATTCCCATCTCCTTTGCGGCGCTGTTCAGCAAGGGGGAGTGGAAGCCCATCGAGCACCGGGTCAGCGCGGCAAGCCTGCGGGGCCGGGGCCGGGAGGAGCTGCTGCCCTTCTGACGGAGCGGCCTGAGAGAATGGAGAGGCGAACACCATGTACAACATTCTGGTCTGTGACGACGAAAAAGATATCGTATCGGCGCTGCATATTTATCTCAGTGCCGAGGGCTATCGGGTGCTGACGGCCTTTGACGGGCCGGAGGCCCTGCGGCTGCTGGACCGGGAGGAGGTACACCTGGTGCTGCTGGACGTGATGATGCCGGGAATGGACGGCATCACCGCCATGACCCGGCTGCGGCAGAGCCACAATCTGCCGGTGATCCTGCTGACGGCCAAGTCCGAGGACACGGACAAGGTGCTGGGGCTGAATATGGGAGCCGACGACTATGTTACCAAGCCCTTTAACCCTGTGGAGCTGCTGGCCCGGGTCCGGTCCCAGCTGCGCCGGTATATGACTCTGGGCGGCGGTCATGTGGCCCCCACCGCCGTGACCATCGGCGGAGTGAGCCTGGACGACAATGCCAAGACCGTCACCGTGGACGGGGACACCGTGAACCTGACGCCCCTGGAATACGACATTCTGCGGCTGCTGATGCAGCATCCGGGGAAGGTGTTCTCGCCCCACGAGATCTATCGCCGGGTGTGGCATGAGGACCCGGCGGCGGACAATCCCGTGGCCGTCCACGTGCGGCACATCCGGGAGAAGATCGAGATCAACCCCGCAGAGCCCCGGTATCTGAAGGTGGTGTGGGGCAAGGGGTACAAAATGGAGGGGGCGGCGCAATGAAAAAGCTGCTGGAAAAGCCGTGGGCCAAGGCCCTGGCCTTTCTGCTGACCCTGCTGCCGGGCACGGCGGCGGTGTATGGCGGCGTCGAGCTGGTATACATATGTGTCTATAACATGCATACGGACAGGCGCCTGGATATGCTGTGGGCCGTGACGGCGGTGTGCGCCGTGGCCGCTGCGGCAGCCCTGGTGTTCTCCCTGTCGGCGGCGGGACACTGGCCGGGCCATGAGGGCATCCATCTGACCTGGGTGGAGAAGATCCCGGTGGACCTGTTTGTGCTGGGGTTGACCTGTGTGTGGTACATCTATCTGGACGCCGTGTACTATCCATCCGCCACGCTGGGCCTGGCGGTATTTGTGGCGCTGGCGTATCTGTTCGTGCTGGCGTTTACGGCCCGGTGCAAGGCCGGGACCGTGCTCAGCGACCTGCTGGCGCTGCGGCTGCTGCGGCTTTTCAGCCGGGGGGTCGTGTGGACCTGGCGGCACCTGCGGTGTCTGTTTCTGGGCCTGCCTCTGGCGTGGAAAACGGCGGCGGTGCTGCTGGCCGTTATGGCGGCGGACCTGCTGATCTTCGCCTATGGCATGGACGGGGGGCAGGCGGCGCTGTATGTGACGCTGCACCTGGTGCTGCTGGGGGCGGCCATGTGGCAGGTGCTGGCCCTGCGGCAATTGCAGCGGGGAGGCGAGAAGCTGGCCAAGGGGGACTTCTCCCACCCCATCACCCTGAGCCGGGGGGCTTTGCCGGAGCTGAAGCGCCATGCGGCCAACCTGAACTCCGTGCAGCAGGGCATCCAGCAGGCGGTGGAGGAGAAGATGAAGTCCGAGCGGCTGAAAACCCAGCTGATCACCAACGTGTCCCACGACATCAAAACGCCCCTGACCTCCATCGTCAACTATGTGGACCTGCTGAAAAAGGAGGAGATGCCCTCCGACGCGGCGCGGGAGTATCTGGCGGTGCTGGACCGGCAGTCTCAGCGGCTGCGGAAGCTGACGGAGGACCTGGTGGAGGCGTCCAAGGCATCCACGGGGAATATACCGGTATCGCTGGCCCCTACGGACCTGAACGTGCTGCTGAGCCAGGTGTGCGGCGAGTATCAGCAGCGGCTGGAGGACCAGGTGCTGGAGCCGGTGCTGGCTCTGTGCCAGCCGGGGCCGGTGGCCATGGCCGACGGGCGGCTGCTGTGGCGGGTGCTGGACAACCTGATGAGCAACATCTGCAAATACGCCATGCCCGGGACAAGGGTGTATCTGTCCACGGAGGCGGGAGAGGACGGCGTGCGGATGGTGGTGAAGAATATCTCGCGGTATCCGCTGAATATCTCCGCCGACGAGCTGACGGAGCGGTTCGTCCGGGGGGACAGCTCCCGATCCACCGAGGGCAGCGGGCTGGGGCTGTCCATCGCCACCAGCCTGACCGCCATCCAGGGCGGCGACTTCCGACTGACCATCGACGGCGACCTGTTCAAGGTGACGCTGACGCTGCCCCGGGCGGAGCAGGAGGAAAAACAGGAATAACGGCGCATGAAAATACCCTCCGGCGGAGTGAAAACCGCCGGAGGGTGATTTTTATGTGTTGGCGCAGCGGGACAGAAACTGCCGGGTGCGCTCCATCCGGGGATGGTCCATGACCTGACGGGGGTCTCCCTGCTCCACGATGACGCCGCCGTCCATGAAGATCAGCCGGTCCGCCACGTCCCGGGCGAAGGCCATCTCGTGGGTCACCACGATCATGGTGGTGCGGCGGCCGGCCAGCTGGCGGATGACCCGCAGCACCTCGCCGGTAAGCTCCGGGTCCAGGGCGGAGGTGGCTCGTCGAAGCACAGCACGTCCGGCTCCATGCACAGGGCCCGGGCGATGGCCACACGCTGCTTCTGGCCGCCGGAGAGCTGATGAGGGTAGTGCCCGGCCCGGTCTGACAGGCCCATCTGGTCCAGCAGGTCCAGCCCCCGGTCCCGGATGTCCTGCTCCGTCTCGCCGTCCCGCCGGGCCAGCCGCCGGGCCAGGGTCACATTTTCCAGGGCTGTGTACTGGGAGAACAGGTTGAAGTCCTGAAAGACCAGGCCGAAGTGCAGCCGCTTCCGGCGCAGGTCCCGCTCCCGGTCCGGAGGCCGGGACGCATCCAGCAGGGGCTCTCCCCGCAGGGAAATGACACCGCCGTCGGGGCGCTCCAAAAAGTTCAGGCACCGCAGCAGGGTGGTTTTGCCGCTGCCGGAGGAGCCGATGACGGACAGCGTTTCACCCTCCGGCAGCTGGAAGCTCACATCCCGCAGCACCCGGGTGCCGCCGAAGGCTTTCTCCAGGTTCTCGACGCTTAAATATGCCATGGCGGCCTCCTTTACCGGAAATAGCTGAGACGGCGCTCCAGATACCGGAACAGCAGCGTCAGCAGCCCCACGAACAGCAGATAATATATCCCTGTATAGAACAGGGGCCAGGTGATCCCGGCGGACTTCACATAGTCCTCGCCGGCCTTGGTCAGCTCCACAATGGCGATGATCCGGGCCAGGGAGGTGTCCTTTACCAGGGTGATGATCTCATTGGACATGGGGGGCAGGATCCGCTTGACCACCTGCAGAAGCGTGACCCGGAAGAAGATCTGCCGCCGGGTCATGCCCAGCACCTGTCCTGCCTCCCGCTGGCCCGCCGGGATGGCCTGGATGCCGCCCCGGTAGATTACGGAGAAGTAGCAGGCGTAGTTCAGCACAAAGGCCACGATGCATGCCAGCATCCGGTGGCTGCCCCAGATGTTCCGGCCCAGCCACAGGCCCGGACCGTAAAAGATGATGATCAGCTGCAGCACCAGAGGCGTTCCCCGGATCACCCACACCAGAGCGTCGAACACCGCCCGCACCGGGCGGCAGCGGCTCATGGAGCCCAGGGCCACCAGCAGCCCCAGGGGCAGGGAGAACGCCAGCGTCAGCCCGAACAGCACCGCCGCCTGACGCAGTCCCTGAAGCAGGGAAAGGGTAACGGTCCAGAACATGGCGTTATGCGGCGGGAACCACCACCACCTGAGCATTGCGGCAGTAGGCGGGGGTGCAGGTCATGGCGTTCTGCACGCCGTCGGTCAGGGTCATGCCGTTCCACACCACGTCGATGGCCTGGCTGTTCAGCTCGTTGACCTTCTGGCCCCAGTCGATGACCACAAATTCCACCTCCACGCCCAGGCGCTGGGCCACCAGCCGGGCAAGCTCCGCGTCGAAGCCGGTCCACTGGCCGCTGTCGTCCTTGTAGTCCATAGGCGCAAACTCCGTGATGCCCACCACCAGGGCGCCCTTGTTCTGAATGTAGGCCACGTCACCGGCGGCATCCTGGGTATAGCTGGTCTGGGGCAGTTCTACCAGCAGGTCCTCCCGGATGCCGAACTGCCGGGCCAGCTTCTGGGTGGTGCCGTCCCGGTAGGCCTCGGCCAGAACGGAGGTGATGAAGTCCGCCAGGTCGGAGCCCTGGCGGCAGCCGATGCCGTATTCCTCCTCCGTGAGGCTGTCGGTATAGGTGAGGTTGGGATAGCTGGTGTCGGGTCCGATCATGGCGCCGGCCATCAGCAGGTCAATAACGGCGGCGTCGGAGGTCCCGGCGGCTACCTCTATCAGGGCGGCTGCCTGATCCTGGACACTGTTGACGGCCCAGCCCTTTTCCTTGGCCACCTCCTCGCCGGCGGAACCGGCCTCCACGGCATAAATCGTGTTCTTGGCGCCGGTCTTCTGGCCGCAGGCGGACAGAGCGGCGGTGACAGCCAGCAGCAGGAGCAGACAGACTCCGCGTTGAATGATGTTCTTCATGATTTCCTCCATTCCCCGGCCCCTACCGCCGGGTGATTTAGTATGCTAATACACTACCACGCTATCGAGATAAAGTAAAGACGGAATAACCACCAAATTTACCCCTATGGGGCCGGGGTGTTTTGCACGGAAAACACAAAACGACAAAATGTCCGCATAAAGCGGACGTTTGACTGCGATTGACGGCGGCGGCCCCGGGGCATGCTAACCGGGAGAGGAGGCGCACATGGACATTTTTGACGGATTGTCCGCTCTGGGCGGACTGTGCCTGTTTTTATTCGGCATGAGCATCATGGCCGAGGCTCTCCAGCGCCGGGCAGGCGGACGGCTGGGGGGACAGCTGCGCCGCATGACCCGCAGCCGCTGGGCGGGCTTTTTCACGGGTCTTGCGGTGACGGCGGCGGTGCAGAGCTCGTCGGCGGCTATGGTGATGGTGGTGGGATTCGTGAACTCCGGACTGCTGACCCTGGGTCAGGCGGTGGGGGTCATCATGGGCACCAATGTAGGCACCACGGTGACGCCCTGGCTGCTGAGCCTGGGCGGACTGGAGGGGGGCGGTTTTCTGGGGCGGCTGCTGCGGCCTGCGGGCTTCGTGCCCCTGCTGAGCCTGTGGGGCATCATCGCTTATCTGTCCAGGAATGGCCGCCGCCGGGATACCGGCCAGGCCCTGCTGGGCTTTGCCACATTGATGCAGGGAATGGAGCTGATGTCCGGCTCTGTGGCAGGACTTGCCCAGGCAGAGGGCTTCCGCCGGCTGTTTACGGCCTTTACGGACCCGCTGCTGGGGTTGCTGGCCGGGGCGGTGCTGACGGCGGTGATCCAGTCCAGCTCCGCCTCCGTGGGGATATTGCAGGCCCTGGCCGCCAGCGGTCAGGTTACGGTGGGTGCCGCTGTGCCCATCATTATGGGGCAGAACATCGGCACCTGCATCACGGCCATGCTGTCCTCCGTGGGGGCCAGCCGCAATGCCCGCCGGGCGGCGCTGGTTCACCTGCTGTTCAACCTTACCGGGGCCGGGGTGTGGCTGGCGGTGTTCTGGGTGGTGAAGGTGCTGGCGGCTCCGACGATGCTGGCCCGTCCCGTGACTCTGCCGGGGGTGGCGGTGATCCACACGGCCTTCAACCTGCTGTGTACGATGCTGCTGTTTCCGGCGGCGGGACTGCTGGAACGGGCGGTGCTGCGGTTGCTGCCGGGTGAGGAGGGGGAGAAGGGGACGGAGCTGGACCCCCGGCTGCTGGCGGCCCCGGCGGCAGCCCTGGAAAAATGCCGGGAGCTGGCCGGGGACATGGCGGCCCTGGCCCGGGATAACCTGCGCCGGGGCGTGGCTGCTCTGACGGAGGTGCAGCCTGCTTCGGCAAAGGAGCTGCGGCGGCAGGAGGAGCGCATCGACCGGATGGAGGACGTGCTGGGGACATTCCTGGTGCGGCTCAGCGGCCAGACGCTGACCCGGCGGGACAACGCCCGGGCGGCGGAGCTGCTGGCGCTGATCGGCGATTTTGAGCGGCTGGGGGATCACGCCATGAACCTGTTGGAAAGCGGGGAGGAGCTGCGGGATAAGGACATTTCCCTGCCCGCCGAGGACCGCCGGGAGCTGCGGGTGCTGACGGACGCCGTGGAGGAGATCGCGGACCTGGCCCTGGACGCCTTCCGACGGGAGGACCCCGCCGCCCAGGCGGAGGTGGAGGCCCTGGAGCAGGTCATCGACGGCCTGAAGGAGCAGCTGCGGTCCCGGCGCATCCGGCGGATGCAGCAGGGGAGCGGCACCATGGAGCTGGGCTTTGTGTGGTCCGACGTGCTGACGGACCTGGAGCGGGCGGCGGACCATTGCAGCAACATTGCCGGGTGCGTGGCGGGGCTGCCCGATGGGAACCAGGGGCTTCATGCCGCCCAGACGGCCCTGCGGCAGCAGGACCCGGCGTTTGAGGACCGGGTCCGCCGCTATGCGGAAAAGTATCGGGTATGAAAAACTACCCCGGCGCAGGCACCGCCTGCGCCGGGGTTCAACTTGTCAAAAAGAATTTTTGACAAGCGGTGAGGGAAATTTCCACATCCCGTTTCGACGATTATTTGCCATCAGTGTGACATAATACACGCTGATCGGCTAATTTTTCCACCTGCCGGGGCCGGAAAAGGAATCGCAGCGGAAAAAACCCGGTTTTAGGCAGGGGAGGGCTTGAGAAATTGGGACATATCCTGTACAATATAATTTTACAGGCATACAAAGGGGGGATTCCCATGAAACGATATCGCGTGCAGGCCCTGTGCCTGCTGCTGGCGGCGGCGCTGCTGCTGGGCGGCTGCGCCGGACCCACGGCAGGGAAGGACGACGGCAGACTGCGGGTGGTTTGCACCCTGTTTCCTTACTATGATTTTGTCCGGGCCATCGGCGGCGACCGGGTGGAGCCGTATCTGCTGGTGACCGCCGGGCGGGAGGCCCACAGCTTCGAGCCTACACCTCTGGATGTGATCCGCATCTCTGAGGCGGACGTGTTTCTCTGCAACGGCGGCGAAAGCGAGGAATGGGTAGAGGACATTCTGTCCGCTGCCGGGGAGAACATCGGCGCTGTGGCCCGTATGATGGACCACGTGGACGCCCTGGGTGAGGAATTTTCCGAGGGCATGCAGGGCGGCCACGACGATCACGACGGCCATGACCACGACGTCCATGACCACGACGGCCACGAGGAGCACATCGAATACGACGAGCATATCTGGACCTCGCCCCGCATTGCCATGGATCTGTGCCGGGTCATCGCGGATACCCTGTCCCAGGCGGACCCGGACCACGCGGCGGAGTATCAGACGCGGCTTGCGGCGTATGTGCAGGAGCTGGCGGACCTGGACCAGGCGTTCCGGGACACGGTGGAAGGAGGCAGCCGCCGCCTGCTGGTGTTCGGCGACCGGTTCCCGCTGCTATATTTCTGCCGGGAGTACGGCCTGGACTATCGGGCGGCCTTCCACGGCTGCTCCGGCGACACGGAGCCGTCTCTGGCTACGCTGAAGTACCTCATTGACAAGGTGCGGGCGGAGCAGATTCCGGTGGTGTACACCATCGAGCTCAGCAGCCAAAAGGTGGCCTCCGCCATTGCCGAGACCACCGGGGCCAGGATCCTGACCTTTCACTCCTGCCAGACCCTGACCCGGCAGGAATTTGACCGGGGAGAGACGTACCTCTCCCTGATGTGGAAAAATGTGGACGTACTGAAGGAGGGGTTGTCATGAGCGAACCCAAGATACTCATAGACTGCCGTGACGCGGCCCTGGGCTATGAGGGCCGCCCCATCTGGGAGCATCTGTCGTTCCGGGTGCGCCGGGGGGATTATCTTTGCATCGTGGGGGACAACGGCTCCGGCAAGTCCACCCTGCTGAAAAGTCTGCTGGGCCTGCTGCGGCCCCTGTCCGGGGAAATCCACCTGGACGACAGTCTGCGCCGGGGGGCCATCGGCTACCTGCCCCAGCAGACCCGGGCGCAGAAGGATTTCCCCGCCACCGTCAGCGAGGTGGTGCTGTCGGGCTTCCTAAGCGCCCGGGGCTGGAAATTTTTCTACACACCGGCTCAGAAATCCCAGGCATTGCAGCACATGGGCAAGCTGGGCATTCTGGAGCTGAAGGACCGGTGCTACCGGGAGCTGTCCGGCGGCCAGCAGCAGCGGGTGCTGCTGGCCCGGGCTCTGTGTGCGGCGGGGGATCTGCTGGTGCTGGATGAACCGGTGACAGGACTGGACCCCGCTGCCGCCGACGACCTGTACCGCACCCTGCGGTATCTCAACCGCACCGAGGGCATGGCCGTGGTGATGGTGACCCACGACATCCGCAGCGCCCTGCGGGACGCCACCGCCATCCTGCACGCCGGACGGAACCAGTGGTTCCTGGGCACGCCCCGGGAATATCTGGCCTCGCCCTACGGAAAACGCTTCGGAGGTGACCTGTCATGAGCCTGCTGCTGGAAATGTTTACCTATCCCTTCATCGTCCGGGCCTTCGTGGTGGGCATTCTGGTGTCCCTGTGCGCGGCGCTGCTGGGGGTGCCCCTGGTGCTCAAGCGGTATTCCATGATCGGCGACGGCCTGAGCCATGTGTCCTTCGGGGCCCTGTCCATCGCCGTGGCCTGCGGCTGGGCCCCGCTGCCGGTGTCCATCCCGGTGGTGATCTTGGCGGCCCTGGGCCTGCTGCGGCTGACGGAAAACAGCCGCATGGGGGCCGATGCCGCCATTGCCGTGGTGTCCGCCTCGTCCCTGGCTGCCGGCGTCATTGTCACCAGCCTGACCACCGGCATGACCACGGACGTGGACAGCTATATGTTCGGCTCCATTCTGGCCATGGACCGGTCGGACGTGGCCCTCAGCGCCGGACTGTCGGCGGCGGTGCTGCTGCTGTTCGTGCTGTTTTACCACAAGCTGTTCGCCATCACCTTCGACGAGAGCTTCTCCCGGGCCACCGGTGTGCGGGTGGGGCTGTACAATACGTTCCTCTCCGTGCTGACGGCCCTGACCATCGTGCTGGGAATGCGGATGATGGGGGCTATGCTGATCTCCAGTCTGGTGATCTTCCCGGCCCTGTCCGCCATGCGGGTGAGAAAGAGCTTCCGGGGCGTGGTGATCCTGGCGGGGATCCTGTCCGTGACCTGCTTCTGCGCGGGGCTCACAGCATCGTATCTGCTCAGCACCCCGGTGGGCGCCACGGTGGTCATCGCCGACCTGCTGGCGTTTCTGGTGTGCAGCATAGTGGGGAAGAAATAGATAAACGCTCTCTGTCAAAGAGAACCCCCGCTTTCACGCGTGAAAGCGGGGGCTCTTTGACAGGCTGAGGGCTGGGACGCTTGTGCGTTCCGGCCCTTTTCCGGTTTACAAACGGCTCACAGGCTGACGCCGCCGTCGGCGGACCGGGCGTCCTTCAGCAGGGGGGCGATGCGGTCCAGCAGGGCGCGGACCTGCTGGGGGCAGCGACCGATGTAGCGGGCGGGGTCCATCAGCCGGTCCAGCTCCGGCCGGGTCATGCCAAAGGCCGGGTCCGATGCCAGGCGGTCCAGCAGGTCGCAGGGCTCGCCGTCCTTCATCCGGGCGGTGGCGGCCATGGAGTGTACCCGCACCCGCTCATGGAGCTGCTGCCGGTCGCCGCCCCGCTTGACGGCCTCCATCATCAGGTTCTCCGTGGCCAGGAAGGGCATATACTCCCGGATGGTCTTGTCCACCACCTTTTCGTTGACCCGCAGGCCGTTGGTGACGTTCTGGGCCAGGCGCAGAATGGCATCGGCGCACAAAAAGCCCTCAGGCATAGACAGGCGGCGGTTGGCGGAGTCGTCCAGGGTGCGCTCCATCCACTGGACGGAGGCGGTCATGGGAGCATTCATGGCGTCGGCCATGAGATAGCGGCTCAGGGAGCAGATGCGCTCACAGCGCATGGGGTTGCGCTTATAGGCCATGGCTGACGAGCCGATCTGGTGCTCCTCAAAGGGCTCCTCCAGCTGACGGTCGTGCTGCAGCAGGCGGATGTCGTTGGCCATGCGGTAGACGCTCTGAGCCATAGACGACAGGCAGTTCAGAATCCGGGCATCTACCTTCCGGGGGTAGGTCTGGCCGCAGACGGTGAAGCAGGAGTCAAAGCCGAACCCGGCAGCGATGCGGCGGTTCATCTCGTCAATCTTTGCCTCATCGCCCTCAAAGAGATCCATGAAGCTGGCCTCGGTGCCGGTGGTGCCCCGGCAGCCCAGAAAGCGCAGGCTCCCCAGGACAAAATCCAGCTCCTCCAGGTCTGACAGCAGATCCTGGAGCCACAGGCAGGCCCGCTTGCCCACGGTGACAGGCTGGGCGGGCTGATAGTGGGTATAGCCCAGGGTGGGCGTGGCGGCGTATTTCTCCGCAAAGGCAGAGAGATTCTTCATCACCGCCAGCAGCTGGCCCCGCAGATACACCAGCCCGTCCCGGTACAGGATCAGGTCGGCGTTGTCGGTGACATAGCAGCTGGTGGCCCCCAGGTGGATGATGCCCGCCGCCAGAGGCGCGGCCTTGCCGTAGGTATAGACATGGGCCATCACGTCGTGGCGGACTTCCTTTTCCCGCCGGCGGGCGGTGTCATAGTCGATATCGGTGATGTGCTGCTCCAGCTGGCGGACCTGCTCCTCCGTTACCGGCAGGCCCAGCTGGTGCTGGGCCCGGGCCAGGGCCGTCCACAGCCGCCGCCAGGTCTGGAAGCGCATATCCGGGGAGAACAGGTGCAGCATATACGGCGAGGCGTAGCGCCCGGCCAGGGGGGATTCATAAACGTCGTGGGACATAACAGTCCTCCGTTTCTGTGATTTTCAGCGGACGATCAGGCTGTCGCGCTCCGCGCCCACGGAGACATAGCCGATGCGGCAGCCGATGGCCCGCTCCACATACTCCACATAGTCCCGGGCCGCCTGGGGCAGCTCCTCCCAGGTGCGGACCCCGGAGATGTCGCAGTTCCAGCCGGGGACGTACTCGGTGACGGGCTTGGCCTGGTCCAGCAGCACGGGGAAGGGGAACTCGTCGGTCTGTTGACCGTCGATCTCATAGTGGGCGCAGACGGGGATCCGGTCCATGTAGCTGAGGATATCCAGCTTGGTCAGGGCGATGTTGGTGGCGTTCTGCATCCGGACACCGTAGCGGGTGGCCACCAGGTCGATGGGACCCACCCGGCGGGGACGGCCGGTCTTGGCACCGTATTCGTCACCGGCGTCCCGGAGCTTTTCGGCATCCGCGCCGAACCACTCGCAGACAAAGGGACCCTCGCCCACGCAGGAGGAATAGGCCTTCACCACGCCCACCACCTCGTCGATGGATGCGCCGGGCAGACCGGAGCCTACCGGGGCAAAGGCGGCAATGGTGTTGGAGGAGGTGGTATAGGGATAGATGCCGTAGTCCAGGTCCCGCAGAGCGCCCAGCTGGCCCTCGAACAGGATGGACTTGCCGTCGGCCTGGGCCTGGTGGAGATAGCGGCCGGTGTCGGCCACATAGGGCTTCACCCGCTGGCCGTACTGCTCCACCCAGGCCATCATCTCGTCCATGGTGTACCCCTTGGCGCCGTAGACTTCCCGGAGGATCAGGTTCTTCCACTCCAGCAGGTCCTGGAGATGGGCCCGCAGATGGTCGGGGTACAGCAGCTCGCCGGCCAGGACGGTCTTTTTCTGGTACTTGTCGGAATAGAAGGGGGCAATGCCCTGCTTGGTGGAGCCGTACTTCTTATCCTTCAGCCGCTGCTCCTCCAGGGCGTCCAGCTCCCGGTGCCAGGGCAGCAGCAGACTGGCCCGCTGGCTGACCATCAGGTTCTCCGGGGTGATGTCCACGCCGCCCTGGCGGACGGTGTCGATCTCCTTGAGCAGATTCTCGCAGTCCAAGGCCACGCCGTTGCCCAGGATGTTCATGACACCGGAGCGGAAAATGCCGGAGGGCAGCAGATGCAGGGCGAACTTGCCCTTTTCGTTGATGACCGTGTGCCCGGCGTTGCCGCCGCCCTGATAGCGCACCACTACGTCATATTGTTGGGTGAGGTAGTCCACCATGCGGCCCTTGCCCTCGTCGCCCCAGTTGATACCCACGATCGCGCAATTTGACATGTCTTTGTCTCCTCATCTATATCATAACAGAATTTTTGGCGGGTTTCCACCGCCAACAGCCCCTTATTATACCGAAAAGCGCGTCAGAAGTAAATAACAAATCCGACATATCTGACATTATTATTTCTAATATTTGTTGTGAATATACACGATAAATATGCATGTATTTTCAGCATAAATTACAAAAAACTTGTGCGTTCTGCTGCTTGACGACCGGGGGGCGGCGGGGCTATAATCATTTGTTCCTTTTAATGGGAGGTAAATGCTATGGAAAAACAGAAAAAATCCCTGTTCGGGCCAATGGACCTGACCAAGGGGACATGCTGGAAAACGATTCTGATCTTTTCGCTGCCGGTGATCCTGTCGTATCTGCTGCAGCAGGTGTATTCCATCAGTGACGCGGCCATTGTGGGCCAGACCCTGACGGCCCAGGAGGTGGCGGGCGTCAACGACACCACGTCGCTGGTGTTCATCTTTCTGCAATTCGCCTTCGGCGTCAGCGCAGGCTTCTGCGTGGTGACGTCCTGCCAGGTGGGGGCCCGGAACCAGGCCGGGGTGCGCCGGTCCCTGGCCACCCAGATCATCCTGTCGGCGGTGCTGACGGTGCTGCTGACGGCCCTGGCCCTGGCGCTGCTGAATCCCATGCTGGCGTGGATCAACGTGACGCCGGACAATGCCGAGGTGTATCGCGCCGCTTATACCTATTGCTTCATCATCTTCGCGGGCATCGGGGCCCAGCTGTTTTATAACTTCATCTGCGCGTTTCTGCGCAGCATGGGCGACTCCCTGACGCCGCTGCTGTTCCTGCTGTTTTCCACGGTGCTGAACGTGGGGCTGGACCTGCTGTTCATCATGGTGTTCCGGTGGGGCGTGGCCGGTGCGGCCATTGCCACGGTGGCGGCTCAGCTCATCAGCACGGTGGCGTGCTTCATCTATGCCTTTGCCAAGTATCCTCAGCTGCGGCTGCACCGGGAGGACATGCGGATCACCCGGGGCGATATCCGCCGCCATGTGGTGCAGGGCGTGCCCCTGGGGCTGCAATTCTCGGTGCTGGCCATCGGCATTATCGTCATGCAGGGCGTGGTGGTACAGTTTGACATGCTGGACGGCGTTATGGTGTCCTCCTCCGCCCAGATGGGCTTCGGTGCGGCCAACAAGCTGTCCAACCTGACGGCAACGCCTATGAATGCCCTGGGCACGGCCATGACCAGCTTCACCGCCCAGAACCTGGGCGCGGGCAACCATGACCGCATCCGCAGGGGCGCGCTGCAGGCTCTGGGGATGATGGCCATCATCGCCGTGGCGGCGGTGAGCTGCGGACTGCTGCTGACGCTGAACAATACATATCTGCATATCTTCCTGTCGGCGGACAAGATCACGGCAGATACCATCCGGTTTGGTAACACGTTCCTGTATGTGGATTATTCCATGTATCTGTTCCTGGGCTGCGTATTCATCACCCGCAACTGTGTCCAGGGCATCGGACGGTCCCAATTCGTGCTGGGGGCCGGCGCGGCGGAGCTGGTGGCCCGGATCGCCGTGTGCCTGGTGCTGCCTGCGGCTGTGGCAGGGGGCGCCGTCAGCGCGGCGGCCAGCCCGGCGGCGTTTTACGCCCTGTGTGCTGCGGACCCGCTGGCGTGGATCGCCGCGGACATCATCATGGGCACCCCCGTGGTGCGGAACATCCTGCGGAAGGATTACCGGTATATGAATCTGTGAACAAACGCTCCCTGTGCCGGAAGGCACAGGGAGCGTTTGAGCTTGTCAAAAATCCTTTTTGACAAATTGTAAAGCGTATTACGCCAGCGCCCGCAGCGCTGCCTTGGCAGCGGACTGCTCGGCCTCTTTTTTGCTCCTGCCGGTGCCGGTACCGGCGGTTTCGCCGTTGAGCAGCACCGCACAGGTAAACTGCCTGGCGTGGTCCGGGCCGGTGGCGCCGATCATCTCATAGTGCAGCGTTTGGTTGCTGCGGCGCTGGACCAGCTCCTGAAGCTCCGTCTTATAGTCCCGGCGGCGCTCCTCCACGGCCTCCTCCTGCTCCTTGTCCAGCAGCACCCGGTGGATCAGGGCCCGGGCGGCTTCCATGCCGCCGTCCAGATACACCGCCGCGAACACGGACTCCGTTGCGTCGGCCAGGATGGAGGGCCGCTGACGGCCGCCGCCGGCCTCCTCGCCCTTGCCCAGCCGCAGCTCACTGCCCAGGCCCAGGCGCTGGGCCACCTCATACAGGCTCTCCTCGCACACCAGCGCCGCCCGCATCCGGGTCAGGTCTCCCTCCGGCAGGTCCGGGTGCTTGTGATACAGATAGTCCGCCGTGACCAGACCCAGCACGGCGTCCCCCAGAAACTCCAGCCGCTCGTTGCTGCTGACGCCGCAGCACCGGTGCTCGTTGGCGTAGGAGCTGTGATACAGGGCCGCTTGAAGCTGCTCCTTGCAGCGGAAGGTATAGCCCAGTTTTTTTTCCAGTACTTGCAGGGTATGCATGATGTTTTTCTCCCTTCCGCAGCGGAAAAAGGAAACCCCGTTGCAACCAACGGGGCCTTCTTTTTCAGCTGCTTGATTGATTCAGTTCAGCTTATTATACAGATAGCGCACGCAGTCGCCCACGGTCTTCAGACCGGTGAGGTCCTCCTCGTCGATCTCGCCGACGTCGAATTCCTCCTCCATGGCCATGACCAGCTCCACCAGGTCCACGGAGTCGGCGCCCAGATCGTCCACAAAAGAACTATCCATGCCGATCTCGTCGGTATCAATAGCAAACTGCTCAGCGATCAGATCCTGCATGGTCTTGAAGATCTCGTCCATCGTCATGAGATGATCCCTCCTTTCGGGCTTTGTCTTGGAAAATAATACGGCAATTGGTCAGGTCTGTCAATACCCTTTTCGCAATTATTCCGCCTGGATCTGCATCAGGTGGACATTTTCCTGAATCTGTCCGATAATGCCGCTTTCCGCCACCTGTCTGGCCTGGCCGATGGCGTTGTCGATGGCCTCGGCGTTGGAGGAGCCGTGGGCCTTGATGACGGGCCTGGAGATGCCGATGAAGGCGGTGCCCCCCACCTTATTGGGGTCCAGCTGGGCCTTGAAGGCCCGCAGCCCCGGCATGACCATGGCGGCGGCCAGCTTGGTCAGCAGATTCTTTTTAAAAATATCGCCCAGGGCATGGCCTGCAAAGGAGCCAACGCCCTCCATGGTCTTGAGCAGGATGTTTCCGGAGAAGCCGTCTGTGACGATGACGTCGCAGCCGCCCTTGATGGCCTCCTTGGCCTCGATGTTGCCGATGAAGTTCAGGTGCCCGTCGGCGCCTGCCTGCCGCAGCAGGGCCAGGGCCGCCTTTTGCAGGTCCGTGCCCTTGCTGTCCTCCGTGCCGATGTTCAGCAGGCCCACCCGGGGGCGCTCCAGCCCCAGGACCCGTCCGGCATAGAAGCTGCCCAGGTACGCGAATTGCAGCAGATACTCCGGCGTGCACTCGGCGTTGGCCCCGCAGTCGATGAGCACGGCCCGGCCGCCGGTGGTGGGAATCACCGGGGCCATCGCCGCCCGGCGGATGCCCCGGATGCGCTTGGTAATCAGGGTGGCCCCGGCCAGCAGCGCGCCGGTGGACCCGGCGGAAACCAGGGCGTCGGCCTTACCGTCCCGCAGCAGGGTCAGGCCCACGCCCATGGACGTGTCCTTCTTGTGGCGAAACACCTTGGAGGGATCGTCGCACATGTCCACGGTCTCCGTGGTGTGGACGATCTCCATCCCATGGGGGATGGTATCATGGCCGCAGTCCCGCAGGGCCCGGAGAATGGCCTCCGTGTCGCCGGTGAGCAGCACCTCCACGCCCCAGTGCTCCATGCCCAGCAGGGCGCCCTTTACGATTTCCAGCGGGGCGTTGTCGCCGCCCATGGCGTCAATGATGATCTTCATAGCTCAGAACCTCCTGCTTCAGCTGCTCGATAATGGCCAGCGACCGCTGGGACAGCTGGGCGTTTTTGTTGCGCTTGCCCTTGACCCGGTGGTCCAGGGGCGGCATAATGCCGAAATTGATGTTCATAGGCTGGAACTGGCCCACGGACTCGTTGCTGACGTACAGGCCCAGGGCGCCGATGGCCGTTTCCCGGGGAAAGTCGATGGGCGGCTGGCCCAGCAGCCGCCGGGCCGTCTCCACGCCTACCAGAAACCCGGAGGCGCAGGACTCCACATATCCCTCCACGCCGGTCATCTGCCCGGCAAAGGAGATGCGGGGCTGGGCCTTCAGCCGGTAATACCGGTCCAGCAGCCGGGGAGAGTCCAGATAGGTGTTCCGGTGCATGACGCCGTAGCGCAGGAATTTCGCATCATGCAGGGCGGGGATCATGGAGAACACCCGCTTCTGCTCCGGGAAGCGCAGGTGGGTCTGGAACCCTACCAGGTTATAGATGGTGCCGTCGGCGTTGTCCTTGCGCAGCTGCACCACGGCATAGGGCTCCTTCCCGGTGCGGGGGTCCTTGAGGCCCCGGGGCTTCAGGGGACCGTAGCGCAGGGTGTCCTCTCCCCGCCGGGCCATGACCTCCACGGGCATACAGCCCTCGAATACGTTTTTATCCTCAAAGCCGTGAACCTCCGCCTCCTGGGCGTGGATCAGCTCCTGCCAGAAGGCCAGATACTCCTCCCGGTCCATGGGGCAGTTGATGTAGTCCGGCGTCCCCTTGTCGTACCGGGACGCGAAAAAGCCGCTGTCCATGTCCACGCTGTCGAAGCTCACCAAAGGCGCCGCCGCGTCGAAGAAATGCAGGGCGGAATCCTCGCCCCCCAGCATGGACATAAGCCGGTCCGCCAGGGCGTCGGAGGTCAGGGGACCGGTGGCCACCACCACCTCCCCCTCCGGCAGGTCCGTCACCTCGCCGGGGACCACGGTGATCAGGGGGTGGCTTCTGACCCGCTCCGTTACCAGCCGGGAAAAGCCGTGGCGATCCACCGCCAGGGCTCCGCCTGCGGGGACGGCGGTCTCGTCCGCGCAGCGGATCAAAAGGCTTCCCAGCTGCCGCAGCTCCTCCTTCAGTAGGCCCACGGCGTTTTCCAGCCCCGCTGCCCGCAGGGAATTGGAGCAGCACAGCTCCGCAAAATCGGCGGTCTGGTGGGCGGGAGTCAATTTTTCCGGCTTCATCTCCCGCAGGGTCACGGAAATACCCCGCTGGGCCAGCTGCCAGGCGCACTCGCTGCCGGCCAGCCCCGCGCCGATGACTGTTACATGGTTCATGCTTCCTCCGTCTTTTTCTTGGTGGTCTTGGTGGTTTTGGTAGTCTTGGTGGTTTTGGTGGACTTGGCGGCAGGCTTTTTGGCGGCGGCTTTCTTAGCCGCTGCTTTCTTAGCGGGTGCTTTTTCCTCTGCCGGGGCTTCGTCGGCCTGACCGCCGTCGGCCGCAGGCTCCTCCGTCTTGGCCTTTTTCACATAGCTCCGCTTGTCCTCCGGCAGGAAGTTGGCACAGTCGGGATTGATGCAGAAGGGCTTGCGGAAGCCCTTGCCGGCCTTTTTGAACATGGTGTGTCCGCACACGGGACAGTCGTCCTTCACCGGCACGTCCCAGGTCATGAAATCGCACCGGGCGCTTTCGTCGGCGGCGTTGAGCCGCTCGCAGCAGTAATAGGTATACTGCTTGCCGGTTTTCTTGCTGACGCCGGTGCGCTTCATGAGCCGCCCGCCGCACTTGGGGCAGCGGCCCGGCATCTCCACCACCAGGGGCTTGGTAAACGTACACTCCGGATATCCGGGGCAGGCCAGGAACCGGCCGAACCGGCCGGACTTGACTACCATATTGCGGCCGCACACGTCGCATTTCTCCTCGGTGACCTCGTCGGGAACCTTCAGATATACGCCCTCCATGTCCTTCTCCACCTGCTGGAGATTGCTCTCAAAACCGCCGTAAAACTGCCGCAGCAGCTGCTTCCAGGGGATCTTGCCGCTTTCCACCTCATCCAGCTCATCCTCCATCCGGGCGGTGAACTTCACGTCCACAATGTCCGGGAACCGCTGGCACATCAGGTCCGTCACCACCTGGCCCAGGGGCGTGATCCGCAGGGCCTTGCCCTCCTTCACCACATATTCCCGGTCCAGAATGGTGGACACGGTGGGCGCGTAGGTAGAGGGGCGGCCGATGCCGTTTTCCTCCATGGTGCGGATCAGGGTGGCGTCGGTGTAGCGGGCGGGGGGCTGGGTGAAGTGCTGGCCGGGCTCAAAGCCCTCCAGCGTCACCACCTCGCCGGGCCGCAGCTCCGGCAGGGCGGGCTCCTTTTCCTCCTTATCGTCGTCGCGGCTCTCCTCATACACGGCGGTATAGCCGGCAAATTTCAGGCTGCTGGCGCTGGCGCGGAAGGTGTGCTCTCCGGCGGCAATGTCCACGCTGACGCTGTCGTACACGGCGTTTGCCATCTGGCTGGCCAGAAAGCGGCTCCAGATCAGCCGGTACAGGCGATACTGCTCGCCGGTCAGGTCGCCCTTCACCTGCTCCGGGGTCAGGGTGACGCTGCTGGGGCGAATGGCCTCGTGGGCGTCCTGGGCCCCGGCCTTGGCCTTGTACTGCTTGGGGCTCTCCGGGCGATAGGCCGCGCCGTAGCGGCTTTCAATGAAGCTGCGGGCCGCTGCCTGTGCCTCGTCGGAGATACGCAGGGAGTCGGTACGCATATAGGTGATCAGACCCACGGTGCCCTCGCCGGTGATGTCCACGCCCTCATACAGCTGCTGGGCGATGGCCATGGTCCGGCGGGGGGTCATGTTCAGCTTCCGGGAGGCCTCCTGCTGCATGGTGGAGGTGGTGAAGGGAGGCGACGGGGAGCGCCGCTTATCCGTCCGCTTCACGTTGGACACGGCAAAGGGCGTATCCTGGAGCTGCGCGCGGATCCCGTCCACCTCCTGCTGGGAGGTGGGCTCATATTTCTTGCCGCCTCGGCCATAATAGTGGGCCTTGAACCGGGCCCCCTGGTCATTTTGCAGCAGGGCGTCCAGGGTCCAGTACTCCTGGGGCACGAAATCGGCGATCTCCTTTTCCCGGTCCGCCACCAGGCGCATGGCCACGGACTGGACCCGCCCGGCGGACAGGCCCCGGCGGATCTTTTTCCACAGCAGCGGGGACAGCTCATAGCCCACGATGCGGTCCAGGATGCGCCGGGCCTGCTGAGCGTCCACCAGGTCCTGGTCAATGTCCCGGGGCTGGCGGATGCTCTCGGTGACCACCTTGCGGGTGATCTCGTTGAAGGTGACCCGGAAGGTCTTGTCTTCCGGCAGGTCCAGCAGCTGCTTCAGGTGCCAGCTGATGGCCTCTCCCTCCCGGTCCGGGTCGGTGGCCAGATACACGGCGTCGCTTTCCTTGGCCGCCTGCTTCAGGTCCCGGATGATGTCCTCCTTGCCCTTGATGGGCCGGTAATTGGGCTCAAAGTCGTTTTCCACGTCCACGCCCAGCTTGCTTTTGGGCAGGTCCCGCAGATGTCCCATACAGGCCTTCACCTGATACGCGGGGCCCAGGTATTTGCCGATGGTCTTGGCCTTGGCCGGGGACTCCACGATCACCAGGTATTTTTCAGCCTTTTTTGCCATATTTATGATCCTTCCTTTTCCGAATGTAGCCTGACTGTGCGCACATAGCTGCGGGGGCCGGAGCGTTGGGCATAGCCGTCGATCTCCAGCACCGTCAGCGCCGACAGCACCCGCCTTACCGGCAGGG
>OGPD01000535.1_pt1 | contig 41716 bp, 38 predicted proteins | sample 1552861 | NCBI WGS metagenome assembly OGPD01 (sample SAMEA2580280, study PRJEB22360) | human gut metagenome | biome: human gut; feature: human-associated habitat; material: faeces | place: Denmark | collected 2008/2010
ATTTAATTATTAAAATAATAAAATATCAAAATAATAAAATAATAAAAAGAAAAGGGGACCCAAAATGAGATTATCAGAGAATACGAGAATAAGGAAATACATAATGATTTTGCTTAGTATACAACTTACATTGTCCATGGCCATGGTATCTTTTGCCAGTGGCGCAAACTACGCAGAAAATGCTGCTAAGTGGGGATTTGAGCAGGCATTTTGGGTGATTTTATTCGTTACGTTGATTGTAGCAGCTGGTGCATGGATGAAACATGCTCTATCAGCAGCAATAGTTACCGTAATTATCGGTGGCATATTAGCTTATATTTGTAAACAGCCGGAGGTAATATCTACCATTGGAAATGCAGTCGGCAGTAGAGTATTTGGGGGATGATTATGGATAACAGTGAGCAGAAAAAGGTAACAATATATAGCTACAGTAAAGTCTGGAAAGTTGAAAAACGGATATATGCTATACAGAACCTGGTGCTGCCTGTTCCCATAGACCCATGGCAGCTGCTATACTTTGGAATCACATGGGCTGCAATTAACTTGACATTTGGTGCACTGCCGGGATTTAGTAGTATCCCGGTAGTCATCAGGTCAATATTGATTCCTTATCTCATTTCAAAATTTTTACTGACCAAGAAATTAGATGGTAAGAATCCAATAAGGTATATGATTGGTATAGTAATGTTTTTGTTTTGCGAACAGGACAAGGCACTAGAACATTTCAAGTTACAGCCGGTAAAAAAAAGACAGGCCATAAAGCTATCCTGGAATTGTAGCCAGGGAAACAGGAGGTGACGGGATGTACCAATGCCCGATTGATTATTACATTGATAATCTGGTATTCAATTCGGATAAGAGCTGCTGGGCTATCTACCGATTAAAGGGATTTAATTATGACTACTTAAGCACCCAAGGAAAGGTAAATAAGCTGGTGCAATTAGCCAGGGTATATAGTGGTGTTATGAGCTATGCACAAATACTGGTTATTCCGGTAGAGAAAGATGTTGAGGAGCACTTTAGAAATCTAAGGGAGCGTCTACATCGGAATGACATTTTATATGACAGCGCAATGCAACAGATAGAATTGACAGAATCATATTTGAGGGAAAAGACAGAACAGTTAGGGCGTGTAAATGATTATGCCACATATTTTATTGTAAAGCTAAGTGAAGCTTCGGAATATGAGGCAGTAGAAAAGCTAAGCGAGTTCCTCATGTACTTCATTAAGGACCCGGTCAATGCAATTAATGTACAAATGAATCTGGATACCAAGGATATATTAAAAAGTAAAATAGAAGCTTATGAAAAGATGGCCAATAAGTGGTTGGATGAGAATAAATACAAAATGAGCATGGAAGCGGCAACAACAGAAGAAACACAATGGTTGTTCAGACGCATTGCATACAGAGGAACCGGGATACCAGCAAAATTATTTTATAAGACAGTAGGACGGGAAAAATGGGAACCAGATGCAGATGAGGTATTAATTAATCACGAAAAGATTGTACGACCATATCATAGAGATACCGTATCCCTGTTTGAAGGAAGCATAGAAGCGCAAAACAGGAGCCTTAAGGTATCGACAGGATTTTCCACATCATATCAGACATTCCTTCCCATTGTATGGCTTCCAGAACAAAACGAATTTCCAGGTAAGGAATGGTTGTATGAGCTGCAGATAAGAAATTTACAAGCGGAAGTGTGTATCCATATTAAGGCCATCCCGCACAAATCAGCCCTGCATCAATTGGAACTGAAAAAGAGGGAGATAAACAGCCAAATTGAACATATTGAAGAGGCGAATGCTGATATCCCAGAAGATTTATATACATCAAAGGAATATGCTGATTGCATGGAGCAGGAATTGAAAGATGACAGGTCCCCACTTTTGGAGAGCAATATCACTGTTTGCCTATCTGATTCAAGTTTGGATGGACTGGAAAAGAAATGTTCCAGGGTAAAAGAGCTGTATGATAACATGAACATAATCATTGAACGTCCATTAGGAGACCAGCTTAAATTGTATATGTCTTTCATTCCATCTGTGCGTATTTTGATAAAGGACTTTGTGATGAGGCTTACACCAGTTACATTAGCTTCGGGCATTGTGGGGGTGACAAGGGAATTGGGGGATAACCGGGGTGGCTACATTGGTTCCACCGGAAAAGAAGGAAAACCCGTATATTATGCTCCAGAGCTGGCCTGTCTCCAAAATATGTCTCCAGCTGCTACGTTTTTTGGAGACTTAGGAACGGGTAAATCATTTAATGCTAACATATTGATATATCAAATGGTCTTATATGGTGGCTATGGATTGATTATAGACCCTAAGGGGGAACGGTCACACTGGGAGAAACAGTTGATTGTTCTACGTGGTTTGATTAGTACAGTCACATTAGGAGCGGAATCCAGTGACCGAGGAAAGCTGGACCCTTATAATATATATCCAGATGACATACGGGAAGCACATGAGCTTACATTAAATGTGTTGAGTGACTTGTTTGGGCTGGACCCGAAAAGTGATGAGTATATTGCTATACTGGAGGCCCAGAAGAGGATGGAAAAAAGTCATGGGGCGCACTGTATGTTAAAACTGGCCGAAATGTTGGAGGCGATACCAGAAGAGGATAATTTACATGAGGCAGCCAATAATCTGGCCAGAAGGATTATATTATACAGGGATAATGGAATGGCGGGCCTATTGATAGGGGATGGAACTGAACATGCCATTACATTGGATAATCGCCTGAATATAATACAGCTGCAAAACTTAAAGATGCCATCACCAGAAACACCGAAACAGGATTATACGAGAGATGAGGTGTTATCAGTTGTTATTTTCGGTGTTGTATCGGCCTTTATTAAAAAATTTGCTTTAGTGAAGCGGCCAGTACCAAAAGGTATACTTGTAGATGAATCGTGGGCTGTATCAGCGTCAAAGGAAGGGCGTAACATGGAAGAGTTCATATCACGTATGGGGCGTTCCCTTTATACTTGTATTATCTACAATGGCCATTCTACGAAAGATTTGCCTACGGAAGGGATTAAAAACTCAATTACATATAAGTTTGTATTCCGCTCTAGGAACAATCGGGAGGAAGCAGCCCGTCTATTGGATTATCTGGGCCTGGAGGTCACACCGGAAAACATGTTGGTAATTCAGAACCTGGGAGCAGGACAATGCCTGTTTAAAGATTTATATAATCGTGTGGGGGTACTGCAATTTGACCCCGTTTTTCAGGATTTATTTGATATCTTTTCTACTACACCGACAGAAGATGTCGAGGAACCGGAGCCTGAGGAACTGGAGCCTGAGGAACCGGAGCCTGAGGAACCAGAGCCTCAGGAACCAGAACCTGAGGAACCAGAACCTGAGGAACCAGAACCTGAGGAACCAGAACCTGAAACACCGGAACCTGCGGTTCCAGAGCCACTATTAGATTTTGAGTTTACAGAAGATGACTTATTCACGAAAGAAGATATTTGATGAAAAAGAAAATGTTTTTAATCGCTATGGCCATCGTGGTTCCATTCTTACTCTTCTGTATTGTTTTAGGAGGCTTAGTAGGTGGTAATACAGAGGTTGTCCCTGCAGATGAAGAAACAGCAATGAAATACCAAATGTGTGGAAGTCAATTAGGTGTGGATTGGTCATGGGTGATGTTGATAGACATGTACATGGCCGACCAGGAACATACTGACATAACTAGCCAAAATATGGTCTATACTGCCCTTAATTGCCTTAAAGTGACAATTGAGGTGTATGAGGAAGAAGAGGATGAGGATGGAGAGACACATTGGGAATATGACCACACAGATTACGCATATGGTGCAGATGCCATAATGGAATATTTTGGACTACCTAAAGAGTGCCGGGATGTGCAGCAGGTAGTCCAGACCATGCAAAGGAAAAACTCAAGTCAATTCCATATATCTACAGCTCCCTATGATAATTTAAAGGATGTTCTGGATACATATTACGGTTGCTTTGATGAAGAAACAAAAACAGAGATGCTTACATTAAACGAACAGAAGTATTTGGTGGAGCTATATGAGGATATCATAGGGGAGTGGTCGGGAACCGGCTCCGGGGATGGGCTGTTTGGCGATTATGAGATTGGTGATTTGGTTTATCCGGAAACGGGCATGGAAATACCATTATACTATCAGTATCAGCAGCCATGGGGGGATGTAAAATTTGGCGGCAATACAATAAGGACCTCCGGATGTTCTGTCACCTCAATTGCCATGGTGTTCAGCTATTTAAGGGATAGTACTATAACCCCTCCGGATATTGTGGCTTGGACCGGCAATCGCTATTATGTAGGAAATGCTGGGCAGAGCTGGGATATATTCCCCGCCACGGCCAAACACTGGGGTATAGAATGCTATGGTTTAGGTACATCCCTACAGGGCATGATGGCAGAACTGGCAGCAGGACATCCTGTTATAGCAAGTATGCGACCGGGGACTTTTACCCGGGCGGGACATTTTATTGTATTACGGGGGATTACAGAGGATGGAAGAATTTTAGTTAATGACCCAAATGATAATGCCACAAAACGATTTTTTTATACATCGTTTGCACCGGCCTTGATACAGAGAGAGTCAAAACAATATTGGAGCTTTAGCAATTAAGGGGGATGTAATGAAATACGGAAATGTTTATAGAATCCTTATCATAGGGGCCCTGGCCGCAATGGTATTATCTTTAAGCATGAGGTTTTTTAGAAAAAATCCAGAAGAAAATAAGAGTTCAATTGCGGCACAGACCGAAACGGCCATTGAATCAGAGGATGCTTTAACAGAAGAAACAGAAAAAAGTCAAGAAACTATGGCCATATATCCCGATGAAGTTGAGGCAGAAGGGGGGAATACGCAGCCAGAAATGTATTCGCCGTGGGAAGAAAAGGAGTATGCAGCATGTTATTTTACAAATACAGAAAGCACAATTGATGTAGACAGCACATTGCCGGTTGGCGCACAAGGACGTTTAATTGATGAAACGCAGCAATATTTGGACAGCGAAGGAATCGAGGCTACAGAGTTACGCTGTATAGATGGAACAGTTGTAACGGAAGGGCCAGAAACATCCTTCCAGGTACAGTGTGATGATGTGGGGCAGACTATCATTGTAATGACATACAATAGGAATCTGCATACGTGGACATTCAGGCGGGAATGAGGGATACAATGAGTCTTGCTAAAAAATTTAATAAGCTGCAGATTATAGTGGCCGTATGTGTTATGATTTGTTTCATGGTAAATGTTTCAACAGTAACGGCATTTGCATCAAAGACTGTTGGCATAACAGATGAATTTGATGGCTTGGAAGGGGATGGGAAATACTTTTCGCAAGAATATAGGGATAATTATCAGTTAGACATTGAAAAATTAGGAATAAAAGATGCTGGTTATGGAATGCTCAATGCGATTTCAAATGGAATATTTAGTGCTATTACGTTTGTAGGATTGGCCAGTATTTCGGTATTTTATTATGCGTTGGACTTTGATATAGCGGCCTTGCTAGAGCCTATGATAAGCAGTATACAATCTTCCATACGGCTAAATGTATTCCTTCCAATATTTCAGCTAATATTAGTTGGTGCATTTATCCTGGCTATAATACGTTTTGCCCGTAGAGATTTTTCAGGATTGATGGGACAGTTTGGAAAAGTTATATTTGTACTATTGATGTCCGTTTTACTGGTCCACGATTCTGCTACATTTCTAAGCTACACAAGCAATATAACCAAAAGCCTATCAGTGCAGATTATGACTGGTGTAAGCGGGGTTGATATGGAAAGTGGAACCAGTGAGTATGCAGCAACGGCAGCAGGGGTGTTGTGGGTGTCATTAGTCCATGAGCCATGGAAATCCCTGGAATTTGCAGGATATGATTATTCCGATGAGGATGTAGAATTTTTTTTGACGGAAACGGATGAGGATACACGTAATAACAAGGTACAGGAAATTAGGGAAGATAATCCGAAAGCATTTAGTAAATCAACTGCAGGGCAAAGGATTGGACAAGGGGCCATCATGTTCCTTACCATGTTGTTTAAGTGTATTGTATACATTTTAATAGCTGTGATATTGCTACTATTTCAGGTATTTACTATAATTATGGTTCTTTTAGCTCCAATTATATTATTAATGGCGTTGATGCCTGGCTATGATTTTATGATTCTAGGAGCCTGGTGCCGTAAGATGTTGGAAATTCAGGTTGGTATACTTGTGGTGACCTTTTTAATGGGTATTATGGTTTTAATGGACCAGTTAATACAAGGGATGTCATATATAATTGGATGGTATATTGCAGTGATTTTACAGGTTGCAATGTGTATTGGTCTATACTTTTTCAGGTATGAAGTTCTTGGTATCTTGTCTATGGCCACTATGATGGGCAACAATCCTCGTAGAATGATGAGAACCAAATTTGGTTATATGGAGAATCCATATCGTTATATGGCAAGGATGAATCGAGGAACGCAAGGCTGGAGAGGGATTAAAAGATTTGTAGCAAAGGCAAGATATAAAAACCAGGAAGAATATAGCGAGAAGTTTAGTAGGTATTCCGAAAGTCCACATAAAGAACGGATGGATAATAGAGGACGTACAGAACGGCCATCTACATATCAAGTATCTGTGCCCAAGAAACGGGAAGGGGTTCAATCACATTCAAGGCCGCTGGAGCCGAAATTGGAGACAACAGGGATAAAGTCAATATCCTACTATGCTCCCAGGGAGGTTACAGATAATTGGAGGGAGTTGTGGGATAAAGCAGAGAAACCGGGGAGGCCGAAGATGGAGGAGAATGTTAGAAGAAAGAAAAATGAATCCCCGGAACTTCCAATGTCTCGGCCCCGGCCTGATTCGCTGAATGGAAATAATCCGGAAAAGGGGGAAGATAATGGTGCACTTAAAGCAAGTGTGAGCCGCCCTGTTAGTTATCAACCAGAATCCAGGGAGCAGCCAGGAAAGAAAAGGGATGTGGTTGTAGAGAATCCCATGAAGGTCCAGGGACGTCCTGTAAGCTATCAGAGAGTTTTGGAGGGAGGAGAGAGGACGAAGCCGATAGGTGAGAGTAATCAAAAGCCATCGGAACAGACGGAACGGACATCAGAACGTCCAATAAGCTACCAGGTGATTCCTAAGGATGTACAAAAGGATTTACCAGCTGCAGGTGAAAAGAAGTCGCTTAAGGATGTTCCAGAGCGTCCGGTAAGTCATCCATCAATATCCGCGGTGAAGGAAAATGGGGAAGCAATAGAGGGAGCAGAGCAGGGGCAAGTTGTCCAGCAGCGTCCCCAAACCGCTACTGCAGAAAAGCGTGAACATTTGGAGAGGGAGCATACCAGAAAGCATGACAATGTGGTTCACGGTAGACGTCCGGAAAGATTAAAAAACGTGGATAAGAACAAAATAACAGCAGATGCCATAGAATCAACAGATATCCCATCTTCCCCTCCGATGCGCCAATCGGTGAGGACCGAAGAAGGGAAAACAGAAGAATTTAAGTCTGGAAAAATGGAGCCAGGCCGTAATACTTAGTAACGAGGATGACTGCTGGTAACTGTCATTCTGAATCTAAATATGATTTAAAATCTGTGCTGTGAAAAAAATAGTTTGACAATTAGTACAGATGTTGGTAAAATCTGATTTAAGAGTTGTGGATATCGGTGGGAAATTTGGACAAGTTATCCACACATGAGGTTTTGAATTTTCTGCAGCTACACATTGTGAAATGAGTGTACAGAGATTAAGACAGACAATTGAATAAAGAAAAAGAGAAGTACCAAATGGTACCTCTCTATGGTTCGGTTCCTCTCTAACGTTTACCAGACGGTAGGGAAGCAACTCAAGTATTTCGGGAAATACAAGAATCTTTTAACCGTTTAGTGCATGTGTAATGCTCCTGACTAGATAATAGCAGAGCCTTATAATTTTGTCAATAATAAAAGCGGAAGAATTTCATGTAAATGTAGCCCGAATACTTGAGTATTCGGGCTTTTTCGCGCTTTTGAAAAGTGTATGAATTTATAAAATTTTCCTGGAAAGGAGGGCAAAATGAAGATAAAATATTCTTTATTAAATAAATTAAATAGTTTGACGAACAAAGAAGTTGATTTTATTTTGTACGTTGCCCGTTACCAGGATGATTATGGCTGCATCCGTGGTATATATTATCGTGATGTATGCGATAATGCGGATATGTGTAAACAGACGTTCTACGATACGTTACGTTCCCTGCAGGCGCAAGGTATCATTACATATAGCCGTGTAAATCAGGATTATGATATTACAATCCTGGATAATGATTTTTCGTACCCAGGTGCGTACCATGAGGGCTATATCAATGTATCCCGGCAGGTATTTCATACCCGCCGGTTCCATGAGCTGAAAGCCAAAGAAAAATTACTGCTGCTACATTTCATGAAAATCACACATAGTGCATCCGGAAGCTACCAAATAGGAACAGGTAAGCTGTATACAAAGTATATGCAGCTCCTGGGGGTAACTAAGAGGGTATTACGTGGATATTTACATTCTCTTAAAAAGTTCTTTGCAATCGGCATTAAAGATGGAAAGTATTTTATATCCTACTTGCGGACTGTATTTAATGATAGGGTTGAGGTATCGGAAACTGACCAATACATGAGGCATTTGGTGGGGGTAAGCTGCAGACGGGCAAAGATAAAGGATTTTGCGCCGGCAGCAGTGAAGGATGTTGTAACCATTATGAAGCAATATCGCAAAGAGGCCCAGGAGAGCAGCATTGGCAAAAGTATCTTTGAAATTGTAGATGATTGTATTTACCAGGCTAAAGAATTGAATAGTAAGTATATACATAAACTGGTAAGGGGTACATTGGGACTAATTTGGACTGGCCAGGAAATGGAGTTTTAAGGCTTGTAGTAAATAACAAGCCTATTTGGCGTTGGCATGAAGCTTGAGGTTATGGCAGCCATGGCCGTTTTTTAGAAAATTAAGCTGTCTGCAGATGAAAATATGATATCAAGGGAGGGAGCAGGAACCAGGAAAGGGGCTTGCTCCCTCCTTTATGCGATTTTATTAGTCCAAAAATAATGACGTTTAGAAAAAATAGTCCAAAAATAATGTAGTCAAGAAAAAAGGTAGTCTAAAATCTAAGATATTAAGAACATTTATTAGTCCATTTTTATGCATCTTAAAAACACAAAAAAGCCTTGAATTATAAGGCCTTCAAGGCTTTTCGAGGGCTAGTATATCTATTCTTTAATTCTTTATTCTTTCTCTTTATATATATAATCTTATCTAAACTACCGTAATAATTCTTTGTCTCAAAAATCAAGATAAAATCAATTTCTAAGAATTTTATAAGACAACAACAATAATAATTCTTAATATTCCCTAACTGACTACATCCAAAAATCAACGGGCTACTATCCAAAAGTCAAGGGTATATAAACGGGGCAAGCCCCGCCCTTGACTTTTGGATTTCCGTGTGCTCATCCACTCTTAAGCGATGATGAAGGGAAAAGACAACCACTACTAAATTCCTTATCATCACGTCATCCAGTATAGCACACGGAACCATAGCCCTGATATTCCTCCATAAAATTCTAAGCTCAGAATCAGCTAAAAAAACAACCTTGCATCCCTAACCAAACAGAAATCTTTCAAACCGTCTGTAAAGATTTTCTAACCTTAAAAAGCTTCCAGTGTATTTACCGATGGTCAAACAACCAAAAAACCGATTCTGGGGCATTCTGGTGCGTCACAGAGGCATATTATGGTCTAGCCAAGACCTGTTACCTTGATATTTTAAAGCAGTAGCCACTGATTCCGGATAATAAAAGCAGGAACATTACAATTGCAATATATTTACCACCCTTTCACAACATAACTGTTTTCAATCTTTTTCGGAAAATCTGTGATTACAGCCTTATATAATATACCCTTGTGACGCACCAGAATGCCCCAGAATCGTTTTTTCGGCTGTTTGACCATCGGAAATACACTGGAAACTGTCAAATGGCCTATTTTTGAAAAAATTTTATACATAATGAGAATGAGGTAATGAGGCTAGCGATTGTTATAGCCCAAAAAGAAATAGAGATAAAGATTATAGATGTTATATGAGAAGTTGCTAACTTTTGTAGGAATAAAAATACTGCAACGGCCAGGAGCTGCTGCAGCATATTTTAAGCTTTGAATTGTTTAAGGAATATGTTTATCACTTCCAAAAGGTCATCTTCCTGGGAAGGGGTAAGTCCATCAAGCGTGACAGTGGTACGGTTTTCCAGGCCAAGGATATAATCGGTTGAGGTATGATATAATAGCGCAAACTTTGTGACAACATCCGTGGAAGGAAATGACGTGTTGCTTTCATAATTAGCGATTGCGGACCTGGAGAGATTAAGGCGTGTTGCAACTTGTGTTTGTGATAATTTGTACTTTTCTCGTAATCCCTTTAGGCGTAATCCTAAATCATAGGCATCCATAACCGTCCCCCTTTCCATAGTTTTAATCATTTTAAATTGCATGTGCTTTCTAGTAGTGACAAAAATGCAAAATTTTGACCTTGTTGGTAAGCAAAACATCCTTTTGATTACGTTATTGTTATAGGAGGGGGTGCAATATGCAACGATTATGCAGATTGATATTAATGCTAGTAGTATTGCTTTTGATAGGCGCATATATTCAGAAACCAGAATATATAATATATAGCATATTTAGTGGAAGTGGGGGAGACACAAGGGACACAGAACTATTTGTGATTGTTTATCAACCATGGGATACTGATGGAACCGTGACCGAAATCGTAAGGAAGCATTGTACAATGAACGGCACACCTAACAGGCTGACGATACATTTATATCACAGTAAGTATGCGCTGAATCATGGACAGGCATATTATACGAAGATATTTGAGTACTCAGAAGATGAAATAATAGGACCGCCACCAGCATGGTAAGCAATTTTTCCTATCAAACATGAAGTCATAGAGCCGCCAGAAGCCCTATGACTTCATGTAAGAAGGGCGGTATGGAGTAATAATCCATATCGCCCTTCTTGTGACAATAATTTGTTATTATAATAATTTGATAATAAAATAAAATTTTATTAAAATAAATCACTATGTGAACCAGTCCGCAACAATTTTAGCGTTAAGATATCTTTATTTATCTGATAGATAAGTAACCAATCAGGCTGTATATGGCACTCTCGCACATTTTTATAGTTCCGGGAGTTCGTAAGACTATGGTCCCTGTATTTTTCTGGCAGTTCTTGCTCGTTGGCTAATATAGATATAACCTCTGTAAGTAGTTCGGGATTACACCCACGTTTTAAGGCTAACTTATAATCTCGCTTAAACTGGCCTTGATACTCAATCTTAAGCATTAAGGTCCTCCATTAGGGCCTCTACAGACTCAAACGGACCATGCATGTCTATCTCTTTATCCGCATTTTCTATAGCAGCCATAGTTGTTGCGTTTGGTTCCTGGCCCTGGCGCAGGGTTACATCGAAGGGAAAACCCTGGTAACGTATGGATTGGCGCAAAAATACGTTTACAGCGGTAGTTAAATCTATTCCCAAGTCATTAAAAATCTTCTGCGCTTGTAGTTTTACGTCTTTGTTCATTCTGATATTCATACTTGTGTTTTTTTCAGACATACTATCATCTCCTTTTTATAGTATTATAATAAATAATATGCGCAATGTAAAGACGTTGCGCATATTATTTTGATTACGAAGAAAAATAATAAAATAGCAAATTATTAAAATAATAAAATAACTTATTATTGACATTTGACCGATACTGATTTAAACTATATATACGAATAAGTTGCTAGTGAAATATTTTGTTATTAAATTATTTTGTTAGAAAAATAATTTAATAACAAAATATTAATAAAGGAGGATAGGGTGGAAAATACAGTTTGATAATAAATTATTTTTGTATATTAATAATTTGTTATTGACATATAACCGATAAAGCCGTAATCTATAGTTAAGCTGGAAAGGAGAACTAATGATAATCAGATACTATAATGTGCTTTTTATTCTGGCCGACCACCAAGAAGGTGACAAATTTAAACTGGAATGGCTAAAAGAACGCATTAAAAATGGTGATAGGATGAATTATGCGGGAATTGTACCAGTGGTGCCAGGCACATGAAATAAACTATGTGACTAAATTCAGATACCGAATGGATTATCCAGTAAAAGCGAATATTTGGAATCTATATAGTTATCTGAGAGCAAAGGTGGATTATGAGTTGTTCAGATGAAAAAAAATTGGTGAGATTATCGGCCTATGCAGAGCATTATGGCTGCAGCTTACAGGGGATAAAAAGACGGTGCCAAAATGGAGAAATGAAAACAGCAACCAAAAACGGAAAAATATGGATGGTAGATATAAACGAGGAGCCACCAGCAGACAGGAGATTGATAAACGGGTTCTTTGTTGATTGGAGAAAAAAATAATAAAATAATTTATTATTAAAATAATTTGTTAGTAAAGTAGTTTGTTATCAAATTAAAAGAGGAGGAGAATATTATGATTATTGCAATATCGAACCAAAAGGGTGGTGTAGGTAAGACAACTACAACACACAACCTGGGGGTTGAATTAGCAGCCAATAATAAAAGGGTTCTGGAAGTGGATGCAGATGGACAAAGCAGTCTTACAATAAGTTTTGGGAAGGAACCATTTGATTTTGAACATAGTATATGTGACATTTTAAAGAGGGACCCAATTGGGATAGAAGAATGTATCTATAATATTAAAGACAATCTTGATATTATACCAAGTAACCTTTTCCTGGCATCAATGGAGCTGGAGTTAACTGGCAGGACCGCACGAGAGCAGGTATTGGCCAGGGCTTTAAAGAAGGTCGAAGCAAATTATGATTACATACTTATTGATTGCCCGCCCCAGCTATCAATTTTGACGCTTAACGCTTTAGCTGCAGCTGATAAGGTATTGATTCCATGCCAACCTACATATCTGTCATATAGAGGATTAGAACAATTGGAAAATACAATTAATGACATACGAGAATTGGTTAATCCGGAATTGGAAATCATGGGGGTTATTGCTACGCTGTATAAAGTTCGTGTTAAGGACCAGAATGAAATACTAGGTTTGTTACAGGGAAAATATAATGTAATAGGTATCATCAGAGAAACATCAGAAGCGGTTAAGGGAATATATGATGGCCTTGCGGTAGTAGAAAGAAATCCGAAACTTCCAATATCTCAAGAGTATAAGAAAATCGCAGAATATATTATGTCTATGTAAAGTTTCTGCAGAAGCTTGTGCCACATATAAAAACCACCAATCACAAGGACTGGTGGAAAAAATGTCGAAAGGGACTATGCCCCTATCAGATTTATTCTAACATAAAACGGAGATATACACAATCAATATTTTCAGGGAAACAGAAGAAGGGTAATACCATGGATGAAAAGAAAATTGAGAAGTTATATGAACTTATGGAAAGGGCTAAAAAAGAACATGATGTAGAAGCCGTTGCGGCATTACGTTGGGCAATTTTTAAACTTGAGAATTACCCGGAAATTTAAACGGAGGGTATATGTACAAAATTATTTTTGATGATGGAGAAATAAGATTGCTAGTTGCAACAGAAATAGAATCTAAAGAAGAATGTGAAGAGATTATAAGCGAACAAGAAAAACCTCAATGCTATCACATTGAAGAAATGTAAAGTGATAAAATTAAGAGTTAGGAGATTGTGAAAAATGAATTTGAATGAAAGAGAACAGAAAAGGGTTAACAGCCCAGTTAGTGCTATGATAGGCGTTAATAAGCCAGAGAAAGCAGAGAAAGAAAAAAAGCAGAAAAAGGGTGAGAAAGAGGGGCTTATACAGCGTGGATACTATCTCACACCGGGTGTTGCTGCTCAAGTGAAAATTAATGCTGCAATGACTGGTAGGAGGGATTATCAAGTAGTACAGGAGGCGCTGGAACTATATTTTAAAAATAATCCTACTGAATAATTTAATAATAAAATAATTTGTTATTTAATGCTATTGGATTGTCCTGGAGAGAAAAGGGGATAAAGATGAAGTTAACTGATATGTCTGATAAATTAAATAGTTTAAGCACTGAAATTAAGAGGATACTATCTGTATCCGGATATGAGGATTACAGCGATTTAAGTTGTGTTGATTATGATAGCTCATCTTCGGAAGATTTATTGTTAATGGATGAATACAATAAAATAGTGGCAAAATTGTCAGATATTAACGATACACTTACTTACCTTAAAAGGCCGATTAAGTATACCGGTAAATTGTATAAAGATAGCCGTGGATATTATGCTATTGATGAATATACATGGACCAGTGGAAGTACAATTGAGTTCCTATGCAAGGATAGTTGGCATATGCGGAAGGGGGAGGGAGAATGGGTAAACACTCCTTATTGGACTGTTTCTAGCATAGAACATAATGGACAGGATTATTATATCGTATACCATAATGATGTGATGTTGCAGGGCCTTGAAGTACGTGTTAGATAGCATGAGGGAGAAACGAGAATGGGACGAGCCATAGAAGAAATGAAGTACATGCAGACTAATACATATTGTCTGCATATATCAAGGGATGAATTGGAAGCATTATATTTTAAGGCCAGTTGTGTAAGCGTGACCATTGAGCAGCTGTTAAAGGATATCATTGCTGATTTGGTAGGAGGTACCTTTACGCATGGCTCAGATGAACGTATGTATGCAGATTTTTGGTACACACGTTGGGGAGCTGAAACATATCCTCATAATTTTCCAGACGCCGGCAAGTCTATAAAGGCCAGGGAATTAAAGGGAGAAGGAGAAGTACGCATTCCATTGCAGTTAACAAATGCAGATACCATGAGATTGCAGGACAAAGCTAATTGTGTAGGTTGTAACGAAAGTCAGCTTCTGGAAGCTTTTGTAATGGATTTGATATCTGGCCGGTTTACGCATGGCTCAGATGAACGTATGTATGCAGACCAGTGGTTTAGGCGTTGCTACATGTTTCCGGATAAGACTTTTATTCGCTATCTGATTATACGTGACAAGGTTGACGAATTATTAGAGGACTATGAGAAATTAAAAGAATACCAAAATGATTATGTACAGATGCAGAAATTACCAGATGTGTATGAGCCGGATGAGGTAATGGCCACGCAAAAAGAAATTGAAACGCTCAGTGCGTATATCAAGGAAATATATGAATCTTACTTAAAGAGTTTAGATGATGAACCACCAGAGGGCTCATTGGAGGAGGTAATAAGTAAGGTGCAAGTCTGGAATGATAAAAGGCTAAAATTATTAAAGGGTGAATATGAAATATGATATCTTATTAGGATTCAAGCGATATTTGCAGGATAACTTGAATCCTAATACCGCAAAAACTTATTATAGTGCAGTAAAAAAGGTGTTTAATAATTGTAACATTTCGTCCATGGGAGATGTACCGGAAAGTTACATACTGGACCAGCTTAAACACTTCCGGACTAAAAATGAGGTAAGTGCCGCCAAAAATGGATTAAAGCATTTAGCCAAATACGATTCTTCTTTGAAACTTCCAGATGACGCAGCATTTAAAACTATTCAGAAGCGAAATTACGTAAAAAGTAAGGGAAAAATAGTTAACTTTGATACCATGATGAAAAAGACCAACGCTTGCAGGGACCCAAGGATGAAGTATGCATATAGGTTGGCGGCAGTCAGTGGACTAAGGGTATCGGAGTTGGCGGCATTGGACCCTGGAGACATTATATTTCAATCCGATGGCCGCTTGAAAATTCATGTAAGGCATGGAAAAGGAGGAGTAGAAGGATGGGTTACATGCTTAAAAGATGATTATCTGTATGAGCACTTAAAACACCACATCGAAACATTACAGCCAAATGAAAGATTATTCTACGATGAATCCTATATGCGTAAATATGCCTGGGAGCATGGGATGGAGATGCACGATTTTAGGCGGGCCTTTGCTGTCCTGCAAAAGCGGGAGCTGTTACAGGATGGATGTAAGGCAAAAGATGCTGATAAGATTGTACAGGCGCAGCTGCGCCATTCCAGATTTTCTAACACAAAACGTTATTTGTATGGGCGTAAGATTATGGCCAAGAAAAAAGGGCCTAAAGAGAAAACTCAAATAGAGGATGTAGAACCAATAACTGATATAAATTTAGAGGACTACAGTATACAGGAGTTTTATGATTTGGCCAGTGGGTTAGATTCCAGGGACCTTACCGACCAAGAAAAAAAGTCATTGTATAATTATATGGGGAGTGAGTACCGTGATATAAACAAGGTACTAAACAATAAGGATTTTAATGTACCCGATTATATATTACAGGACATTGATACAATAACTGAATGCCTGGAAAGAAAAGAGATACCCAGAGAGGAGATTGTATATAGGGGGATGGATAATCTGGGGGTATTGTTTGGGGATGACGGAAAAAAGCTGTCAAGCGAGGAACTGAATCAAAAATACAGCGGTACACTATTTATAAGTGATGGATTTTCTTCCACGTCAATGGATAAACAGATAGCAACTGCATATGCGGGTTTTGAAGAAGGGATTTTGATGCGAATTAAAATACCTAAAAGAATGCGGGGGATGTACCTGGGGGCAGTGAATCGTTATCGGGAGATGGAGTTGCTGTTACAGAGGAGCAGTATATTTAAACTTGATGCGATTGAGAAAAAGGGTGATATAACCTATGTGGATGCTTCACTTATATACCAAGTTAAGAAGAAAGGAAAAATGTATGGAAAAAAACATAAATAGTCAAGATTTAAACCAGGAGAGGTTTAAGCTAAAATCAGGAGATATGCGCCCAATATCACTAGATGAATTTGAAAAATTAGTGCGGAAGGATGAGTCTGCAGATGGTGATGATATAGATGGTGATGAATAGGGAAAATATACATATTGCATAAAAAGGTATCTGCAGATAAGAGTGGAGCCGCTCCAGGCCGGGGCCGATGTATGACTGCTGCAGCTTAAAAAGCGGTCAATTCTTTGTGCATTCTGCTATATTGGCAATATTAACATTTAGCAGTTGCTAAGAAAGGAAATTTATGAATGATAAGCAGCGATTAATGATAGAGGGAATGGACAGGTTACTTAGAAGATTTAATAAGCATCCAAACGATAAAGAGTTTACTGTTGAGGAAATTATAAATATTTCAAATGAGGTGTATGAGGAGATATTAAAGGAAAACTGACATTTTGGTAAAAATAAAAGGTACCAGGATGAAATTTCACTGATACCATTTTACTATGAAATAAAAGGTAATTTTTATTACCAAATCGTTACACTTAACATATCATTTTTGGTATTAAATGTCAATATTAAACCACCATATAGCAAGTGAGGTTTATAAAAAATAGTTTGCTAAATCCTTATAAAATCAAGGTTCTTAAGACAATTCTTCATATCAAAAATTTTCCAATATCAAAAAATTCAAAATACATAGGTTGCATGTAATATTTTAAAATTCTATCGTATTATATAGGCGGTCTTTGTCGGATTGTGTTATCCCAATATACTTCATTGTCTGCCGGACTGTAGTATGCCCATATACTTCCATGATTAATGCAATATTTTTGGTTTCTTTGTAGGCATAGTAGCCCCAGGTTTTGCGTAAAGAGTGAGTGTTGAAATTATCAATATGTAGGGCCAGGGCTGTATCTTGAAAAACACGATGTATTTGTGTAGTAGTGACCGGCTTATTGGGGGTTTGCCCAGGGAATAGAAAGTCATCATATTCTAAGCCCATCTCTTTTATATACATGCGAAGAGTCTCTTTAAGAGGGTCGTTTATTGCTATACGCTGCTTATGACCTGTCTTATCTTCTTTCAGGTTTATATACCTTCTGAAATTACCACTTAAATGCATGATATCAGACACTTTTAATGGTAGGACATCACTGATACGCAATGAAGTATTTAATTGTGTTTTTGCAATAACAAAATTACGTAGGCGTGCTTTTCTACGAGATGAACTATTCTCCTTTAAATATCCCAAAATAGCATGTAATTGTTTTTTATTTCTTATCGGCTCTGTAGTAATATTCATCCTCAAAAACTCCCATCGTAAGATGTAATATATTCATCACTATTTGACGAATATATTACATCTAAAACACCTAGTTTTAAACACTTGAATTATATTACCAAAGAAACCTTTGAATTACAAGGTTTTATAAGTTTTTTAAACATTATTAGATGTAATAAAAATTACCTTATATTACATGAACTGAAAAAATGGGGTGACAGAATGCTTACAGGGATGGAGGTACAAAGAGAATCAGGGCAGAGCAAAGGTGAGAATAGTGAGGTTGTAAGGCTCAAAAAGAAAATCAATGCACTGATAGAACTTTTAGAAAAAACACAGAGAGAAAAGCAATACCTCAATACTTTTGTTGATAGCTATATACAGAATAATGCGCCGGTGGAATTTAGGATTAAGGAAGTGATACATGTACTGAATATACTTACCAAGGAAGCCAAGTGGCTTGACTCTGCCTACCAGACATCGAGCAGCAGAAACTATTACCGTATTAAGACAGATGATTTTGAGGATATTTTAGATAAAGCATTGATAAATATTCCTAGAAAAAAAATGATAAAAGTCATGGCAAATATAGGGATATTGAAATGTGATGATGGACATTATACGTACTCAGCTACGATACAGAGAAAGATGTACAGAGTGTATATGCTCAAAAAATCAGCAGTAAATACCTTGATAGGAGAACAAGAACAGGATGAATAAGGGGGATATATGTGTACAGGAATTTGTGCGGGTGGCTGATTTCCTCCTCAAGTCTGGAAAGGTAAGGATACATAGGGGGTATATCCTGGCTCCCAGGAATGTAATTGATAGGCTGCTGGCTAAGAATCAATATGAAACGATTGAAACTAAGCTCCAATACTGGAAGAAGCTGCACTGGATAGATGCAGATACAGACCGATTCACAAAACAGGTATCAATAGAAGGTCATCGGCTTCGGATGGTGAAAATTGATATCCAGGTATTCCAGACATTGGGCGTATTATTTGCAGATATTTTGGTGGAGAAGTAGTAGGAATCTATATTGTCAGATTTCCCCGGCTAGGAAGCCATATATAATAAGAAGTTTCTAGGAAATCTACACCGTCACGATAATAGGCTACAAATATGTAATATTTGTAGCTGTAGTGGTAGGAGGAGAACTATAAGGGACAGGGGAAGTAGCAGCGTAAGCTGGGGCTGGTATAGAGGTAGGGGATAGAGATGGTGTGGGGATAGATAGAGTGAGTTGGAATAGATATTAAGGGAATTTTAGGAATATCAGCTAACAGGAATAGGTAAGAAAGTAGAGCAGTAGCCAGGGAGAGTAGGGCAGTAGCCAGGGAGAGTAGGGCAGCAGCCGGGGAGAGCAGAGCAGCAGACAGGAAGAGCGGAGCGGCAGCCGGTAGTGCCGGGGATGACTATAATAATAAAATAATATATTATCAAATTATTTTTTTATCAGAAGGGACAAGTGACATATGAGAATAAGAGGATTTAATGAAAAAAAGCAGGAGTGGGTAATCATAGAACTTACGGATGATGGAGCTATAGTTGGTCTTGAAAATTGGTATGATATTGCGAGTTGCAGTGTTGGGGTAAGCACAGAGAAAACCGATATGCAAGGCAAAGAAGTATTTCAGGGGGATATCATCCTGTCCTATAGTACAGACATTGAAATGGAAATTAAGTATGGATGTTACCAGTCATATTGCCCGGAAGATAAATGTGTAATGAATAATATAGGTTTCTATGCAGTTGGTGAAACTTTGAAGGATATGCCTATCGGGCCACTTGATGAGTATGCAATTGTAATTGCAAACACATATGGTAAATAGATATGGTGCTGCATATCAAAAAGAGGATAGTTGTGAGCATTAGAAAAAGTACAGTTAGATTTATTCTGGTTTTGTATTTTATCCTGCTTTTTTCCTTTGTTGCATATCTGGGAGACTGGGGGAACTGGAAGCAGGATAAATATAGTGAAACGGCATATACGGTGGAAGAACTGAAAGGCGAGGATAGAACCTTTGTGTTACCGAAAGACTAGGAGATATGAATATGAATTTAGAAAATGCCAAGATGAACTAAAGACTGAGGAAGGAACTTTGAAAGTGTATGGCTCACTTTTAGATACACTTGCAATTAAGATGGGATTTGATTACCTATCCAATCTTCGGAGATTAGATGGATATAAAAAAATCCAATTAAGGAATTTAATAAAATCAATCCCGGCCAATGCATTTTCAGAATGGGAGTGGAAGGATGCTTTGCAATATCTGACGGGGACGACATTTATTCAGGATATGTATAGTGCGTATGATGTCCGGCAAAGATTGTTGGCAGCACTGAAAGAGGAAGGAACAGGAGGGGAATGGAAATGAAAATTAGAAAATTAGGGATTATTTTATTGGCAACAATTATTACAGTTACCAATATGGTAGTTTATGCAAATAGTGCGGATGATTCGATTATACATAGTTCTGATGATGTTATCAAAGAGGATACGAAAAATAAAGAGATGGAAAAAAACAAAGAGGAGTATCCAAAAAGTACGCCATCGGAAGCAAAGCCCAAGCCGTCCGAAGAAGATAAATTCGTCTCCACGCCAACTGTATCTATTCCATCGGAAGCTACGCCATCGGAAGCTATTCCATCGGAAGCTACGCCATCAGAAGCTACGCCATCAGAAGCAGTACCGGTTGAAGTGATAGAGTTTGAGAGTATAGAGCCGGATGAAGTACCAAGCTGGTATACAAAGGTAAAAAAGAGGCTGTTTGGTGGAAAGAAACATTATCAATTCACAGACCGGTATGGAGAAGAACATCACCGAATTTATGGATATTATGAGGAAGAAGCAGAAGCTGCATGGTATGAATGCCAGCCGGATGGAAGTGTAACCAATGAGAGTTTTTGGATTGATTTGGAGTGGGAAGATTTGAATCTTGCCCCCTTGCGTTGGGAAGCTGCTGAGCCTCAAGCAGATGATATCCGGGATTTATCTGAGCGAATATTTGGGGATGCAGAGATGTTAGGCATTGACATTGATTTGGCGAAATCAAACCATGAAGCAGAAAATTATGATGGAACCATGTACGATATCTGGAGCCTGGATGAAGAGGAACTGGCTGAACTATATTTTTTCTATGGACATGCTGTAAATGGGATATTACCGGGTGAAAATACATGGTTTGAAAGTACAGAAGATGGTCAGATACTGGATGAGGTTCCTGATTTGGTGCTGTCAGTTATGTCTGCAGATGCAAGGGCAATAGATGCCGCGGCAACCGAATTTGAGTTTGGTCAAACCTATTTTGGCGTGAAGGACCATCCAACAGGGACTCTTTATATACCGTGTGAGTTAGGGGCAAAGTATAATTGGCAGATTACAGTCAATGTAAAGCGTGTAAGCTCAACGGGAGGAAGCAGCCTTAAGTATTATCAATGCTTTAAAAAGGATGGCAATGGCCCCTGGTATCTTGCAGATGAGGCATCTGGACATACCGGATATTTTCCCGTGACAGTGCCATATGGTGCAAATAGTAAATATTATTATACCGGTTCATCAAGATATCTGACTGCGGAAGAAGTGAATCAGGGTTGGTATAAAACGGAATCTTCCAGCGAAGGAGACCGGATTAATTATATAGACCCGGAGGGAGATTCCTTCCGGATGGCGGCCCAACATCAATCTTTTGGAGATTGGTATATAACAAAAGAGGCTACCTGTACATCCAAGGGAACGAAGCAGCGGACCTGCATGGGATGTGGAGCTGCTGAGACTGCGTATATTGACGCATTAGGACATAACTGGGAAGCGGATTATTATACAGGTGCCAATAATGGTACGTATTATAAGCGGTGTACCAGGTGCAGCGAGAAAACGGATGTAAGAAATAATCCATATACAATTACTTATCATGCGAATGGTGGTAAGGGTACGATGGCGGTCCAAAACTGTACCTACACTGCAAAACTGAATTTGTTATCCAATACATTTCAAAGAGATTATTACACATTTAAAAATTGGACAACAGAGCCGGATGGTGGGGGAAAGATATATAGTGATACGCAGCCAGTAAGTAATTTGACAGCTGTATATGGAGGGAATATTGATTTATACGCACAGTGGCAGCCAAAATCATATAACATTACATTTGATGATGGATGGGATGGTACGCAAAATATAACGCGAAGCTATGTGTATACCCATCCATTCGGTGAACTGCCTGTATTTAAGCGGCTTGGATATACCCTATCGGGATTTTTCTCAGAACCAGAAGGAGGAGAGAAAATAACAGCGGAATCAAAAGCGCCGCATTCAGACACAATCTATTACGCGCATTGGGAAGCCAATTCATATGATATTTTCTTCCATACAGGAAAATCCTACTGCGGGAGTGAAAAGAAGAGGGTTACATACGATGGGAAAGTAGGAATTCTCCCGGCAGCCTCCATGGAAGATTTTGAATTCTTGGGATGGTATACAGAACCATACAGCCAAACATATGTAGAGGGAATCATGTGTGGGGATGCCAATCCTCCAGATGACAAACAGATAAAATCAGAGGATGTGTATAGGATAGCAGGACACACACAGGCTTATGCATATCTGGTTTTGCAATATGAAGAACTGGAGAATGGTGTGAACCGCAGGCCAGGCCCAGATGGTTATATGAATACAAAGGACGATAATTATTATCTGAACGGAGAAGATGGAATTGCGGGAACTCATGATGATGAGAAGCTGTATCCAGGGGAAGATGGAAAATATGGAACAAAGGATGATTATTATTTAGATAAAGAGGGCCATAAGATATATCCCGGAAATGATAGTATCTTTAGGACAGAGGATGATTATAGAGATAACGGGGATGGGACGAATACACGTCCTGGACCAGACTGTAACTTTAAGACAGAGGATGATGTGGAAGCATCCAACGGTCTAGATGGTTTGCCTGGAACTATGGATGATTGGATTGATAATAATGAAAACTATCCAGATACGAATTTAAGGCCAGGGCCGGATGGAGTGTTCGGAACGGGAGATGATGAAGTGTACTGGAACGGGCCGGATGGAATACCGGGAACGGGAGATGATGAGCCGGTGCATCCGGGCCTGGATGGGAAACTGGAAACCGGGGATGACTGGGTAGAAAACGGCCATAACTATCCGGAAACCAATCTAAGGCCAGGGCCGGACGGAGTGTGCGGAACGGAAGATGATGAAGTGTACTGGAATGGACCGGATGGAATACCAGGGACGGAAGATGATGAACTGGTGCATCCGGGCCTGGATGGGAAGTTGGAAACCGGGGATGACTGGGTAGAAAACGGCCACAATTATCCGGAAACCAATCTAAGGCCAGGGCCGGATGGATTGTTCGGAACCGAGGATGATGAAGTGTACTGGAATGGACCGGATAGAATACCGGGAACCGAGGATGATAAGAAAATTCTCCCAGGGCCGGATGGACAATATGGAACTGAGGATGACTGTTATGATAACAAAGATAAACAGGAAGGAACCAACATGCGGCCAGGCTCAGATGGAATTTTCGGAACGGAAGATGATGAATTATGGTTAAATGGTCCGGACGAGATGCCGGGAACGGAAGATGATATCAAATATGTCCATAGGAATTCATCTGGTGGAGGGGGTGGATATGGCAACCGATTGGTCGGAAGAGGAGCGTATAAGCCTGTTATAGAAATAATGGATGCTGCTTTAGAGGCAATGGAGCCTCAAACGGCCGGACTGGTTTCTAATTTTTATGACACCTACCAATCGTTCAAAAAAGGGCAGGAAATGAGTAGATACATAGTGAATACTGGGATGCAGGAAATACAAATGGAGGCTGCAACGGGTTCACAGGTTGAAAAGGAAACACAGGAAAGTAGATGGAGTGATGAATCCTATTCTGATAAGGATGTGGGACCGGTTGTTCCTGTTAAAACATACAGGAACATGAAAGTGATTTGGATGATATTACTTTTAATATTACTCTGTGTATTAGGATACGAGATTTACAAAGCCAAAAAGAAAGACTGATTTATGGACAGAACTGGGTTCTGTTTCATGGAAGATGCGCACATTGACAAGTGAATATTGTAATGCCATAGTATAAAAATTAAGGTTGTTGCCATAGAGCCAATGGAAGAGTTAAGAATGATATTGTCTGTATATAGGAATTATGCTATATTAAAAAATAGGAACAACCGTGTTGCAGGGTGGCTGGCCTCTATTCTACATAGGATGGGGGTGGTGCTGATGAAACATTTTGATTTTAAAGACCTGATGGCCTTCGGAATGTTCATTCTGGCATTGCTGACATTCGTATTTACGTTTATCAGATAATGTTTTAAGCATAGAAAAACCACCCTTTTAACTTTGACCGGTTTCAGGGTGGTAATTCTATTACAATCTTGTTAAGGTCAACCCACCTTGTGGGCGGTTGTTCCTTTTATGATTATATTATACAGAGAGCAAAGGAAAAATGCAATAGTTGTCTATATGTAAGAAAGATAGTATAATTAAGAATAAGGCAGGGGGTGTTTTTTTCGAGGGTTTCTGATAGTGGATAAGGAGGGGGCGAAAGATGAGTGGCGGAGCACATAGGTTAATGGGAATAGTTCTTGGTGGTATGGTTATCAGTGTGGTAAAGCCGGTACTTCCTGTAGCTGTTGTGGTGGTGGTAACATCTGTTTGGGGAGAAATGGCACCAGATATTGATACGGTCAATAGTACAATTAGCCGTAGAATCCCAATCATACCGAGACTTATTAATAGGAAGTTTGGCCATCGTGGTTTGCTTCATTCTCCAATATTTTTAGTGGGGTTATGGCTGGTGATAGGAGGGAGAAATTTTTGGGGCAATGTATTCTGTATTGGATATCTGGGACACTTAGTTCAAGATTTATTTACCCGTGCGGGGCTTCCATTACTATTGCCGTTTGATAAAAGGAAAATAAGTTTGTTCTCTTATCATTCAGGTGAGGGAATGGATTATGTCATAACAACAGTATTCATTATTTTATTGGTGACAGTGAATAGATTGATTTAATAGGAGGGAAATTGATATGTTAAAAAAATTAGCGTTAATGACAATGGCAGCAACCATATTGTCAGCGACTCCAGCATATGCAGGTCAGTGGATGCAAGATGGGAATGGCTGGTGGTGGCAGAATGATAATGGGAGTTATCCAGCTTTTACCTGGGCCTGGTGTGATGGAAATCATGATGGTATAGGAGAAAATTACTTCTTTGATGAAAATGGATATATGTCCATGGATACAGCAGCTCAGGAAATCGCTGTAAATGAGAATGGAGCTATGTTGTATAATGGGGCGGTATGTACGGCTGCAATGCCAGATGGCCAGGATTTTGTTCCGGGAATGGCGATTGATGGAAAATTGGTTTATTGGGTGTATCAAGAATCAGATGCCTCAATAGCTGCTGATAAGGAAAGAGAACATAAGAAAACAGAGCAGGAATCTTTTGAAAATATAGATTCATATGAATTGGCATATAGGATTGCGGAATTAGTAAATGAGGAGCGGGAATCCAGAGGAAAAGAAGCTTTGGAAATTAATGAGGAATTAATGGAAAATGCTATGCTAAGAGCCGAGGAGGCTGTGGAGAGTTTTTCTCATACACGGCCAAATGGCGAAAATTATGATACTGCTGTAACGATAGAATACTCTTTAGCAGGAGAAAATTTAGCGGGAACTAGTGTTCATTATGGTAGTACTTTGGAGAGTTTAGCGGAGGAAACAGTAGATGGCTGGTTAAAATCTTCTGGACATAAGAAGAATTTATTAGATTCCAAATGGGAAGAAACCGGAGTAGGTGTTTATAAAACCGGAGGGGGAGAATATACAATCAGTTACAGAGTAATCCAGATTTTTATTAAAAAGTAGGAGATATAAGTTTGTTAAGAGCTATGGTACTGCAGAAGCAGATTCCATAGCTCTTTTTTGGAGGAAAACAAATGAAAATAAAAAGGTTAAAAAGACCATTTGTATTGATGTTGGCTCTTGTATTGATGTTATCATCTATTTCGCAGTCAGTATCAGTAGCTGATACTGGACAAGTAATTAATTATCCAAGCCTCCCTATTTTTAAGGGAAAATCATTTAATGCATTTGGGAAAACACACCATTCAATGAATTATTATCAGGTTGGTTTGGTTGATGGTGCTGTTCCAGCATTCTGTATTGAAGAAGGTAAAAAGTTGCCAGACAATACGGTTATGACATATGAAAAGTACGAAGCTAAACCGGGCCAGACTGTGCCTGTTATAGGCTCATTTGACAGGTATCTTCCCATGACAGTGGCATATGAATGGATGCTAAGAGAAGGAAATTATCATGACACGGACCGTTATGCAGTAACACAAGTATACATGTGGGGCTGTATGTCAGGATATAAAGACAATTGGCCAGTAATGGAACAGGCCATGCAAAAGTTAGCGGAAGTCTTAAAGAAGCCTTATGTCATGAATTATTATGAAGAATTGAAAGAGTATGTGATTGAGGGAGTAGCTGGGTATGAAGCAGCAAATAATGCTTCACTACCATCATGGAATGGTACTCAGCAAAAAATGACCTTAAAAGATGGGCATTATGAATTGACACTTGATATAAGTACTTGTCCACAATTAAAGGATACTGCATGGACATTTTCGGATTCCAACTGGAATTACCAGCTGTCATCAGATGGGAATAGCATAACATTTATATACAATGGTGTGCAGGAGCCAACAGGAACCATTACATCTGCAGATATTGAGGGTATAGAAGCAACATATTATGCGTATATATTTTCACCTCCACCAGGAGAGCAGGTACAATTAGGGCGATTGGATGCCGGGTTTCAGCCAGCCAATATAGAATTTTGGGTGCCGGGTACACCTGCAGGTAGCAGCAGCCTTGAAGTTTATCGCCATTCTGAAACTTTTGAGAGTAATTACAATATTGACCTGGAGAAATACTGTGCGGAAACGAATCAACCTTTGGAAGGTACAATCTTTAATGTATGGGAGGATTTTGATTTTTCGCAGATAAATGAGGGAGGCTATACCGAAGGGGAACCGGACGGAACAACCGGTGAAGTGTATGTAAACTGTATGACACCTGAACCAGAATCAGATTATATCTGCGATACCATCACAACAGATACCAATGGACAGGCCAGCCACAGTGATGCCCGCTTTTATAATTACAGCAAGACCTATTGCATGGGACATCCAGCTCCAGAGTGGATTGAATGTGACCATGAGGGAGGTGAGGGAGAAGATAGTGAAGATTGCAACTGTGATGAAGAGAATGAACGCCTACGTGAGCAGTGGATGGCAGAGCAGGAGTTATGCGCTTCCACATGTGATTTTCATGTACAGAATGATGACGAGGAGAATCATGGCCAGGATACGGCTGCTATGGAGGCCATGTTGGCAGACAGGGATGAAACATATGAGAATTTTATCAACTTAGAATACAGCTACCAGCTGGAGGAAAAAACAGCCAGAACTGGTTATGTACTTCATGGGTTGCACAATGATGACCCTGAGATTGAGACGGTCATTTTAACATCGGCCCAGGCCGGTGGTGATGTCCGGTCCGGTACATATAAGGCCAGTAATATGGTTGGCCGGGTACTGAATCCTATCTATAACATGGCCATATCCAGGATGGAGGGCCTAAGGGCCTATACGTATCCTGTGCCAGAGGGCCAGGACCTGGAGTTGGATGAACAGCGTAGCATAATCAGTATATTGAAAGAAGAGGAAGAAAAACCTCTTATTGAGATTGAGACACCAGTAGATAATATGGTTGATGGAATCGGAAATCAGGAGAATGATGGTTCTGGAAGCAGTGGCCAGGAAGGTGGTTCCGAAGATAACAATGAAGAATCAGGGGAATCTGGAAGTGACAACCAGGGAGGCGGCTCCGAAGATAACAGCGAAGAATCAGGGGAATCCGGAAGCGGAAGTCAGGGAGGCAATTCCGAAGATAACAGCGAGGAATCCGGAGAATCCGGAAGTGGCAGCCAGGGAGGTGGCTCCGAAGATAACAGTGAAGAATCCGGAGATTCCGGAAGTGGTAGCCAGGGAGGTGGCTCCGAAGATAACAGTGAGGAATCCGGAGATTCTGAGGGAACTGATATGGGAACGCCAATGGCCAGTATAAGTTTACATGGTAAATCCTTGCTCTTGTCATCCATAGCTACACAGAGCAATGCAAAAAAAGAATCGGAAGAAGCCATAGAAACCCCGGATGAGGAAGAAGTAGAAGAATATGAAGCGTATGAGTATGTGAGAAATCCTTTAGAAGTATCCTATGAAATGGACATCAGTATGACCCAGACAGATGACCCAGAGGAGGAGGGGAATGGCATTACACGCTTCCTGCATTCCTTGTTTAGTGGGGATGATGATGGTGATAGCATCATAGCCGCCTTGCCATCGTTTGTAGATGATGACCTGGACCCCATAGATGTATCCGGATATGGAGCATCAGGAACCATTCTTTATACATTTAAAGTGTGGGACCATCGGACCGAAGGTAGAATCCATATAAATAAACGGGACTTGGAGCTTTACAATGCGGACCAGGATGGAAGTTATGGTTTGACCCAGGGAGATGGGACCCTGGAAGGGGCAGTGTACGGCCTGTTTGCAGGGCAGGACCTGTCCCATCCAGATGGAAAGTCTGGAATTGTCTATAACCAGAATGACCTGGTAGCTGTGGCAACCACGGATAAAAATGGTGATGCATCATTCCTGGCCTATACAGAGAAGCCGGGGACACGTCTGGATGATGATGGGAACATAAAACCGCTGGAAGGTGTGACAGGACCGGAAAATTTGTACGATGGTTCATCCATCACATCCTCATCTGAGGGATTTGGCACCATTACGTATCCGGATTATGTAGTGGCCAACGGTGACCAGTGGATTGGACGGCCCCTGCTGATGGGGAATTACTATATTATGGAATTAAGCCGTTCTGAGGGATACGAACTGTCAGTAAATGGCATATCAATGTCAGAGACAAACCGGACCCAGGTTGGAACTACAATAAGAGAAGCTGGTCAGGCCCAGGTAGTAGGAGGGTTGTCCGATTATAATGATATGAGTGCGGATGGCTCATGGAATGATTTTATTGTAGAGAATTATAAGACAGAAGAAGGTTATGATATTACAATAACTGGTTATCCAGAAGGGGCAAAGATATACAGGGTAGATATTGAAAACCGGACCGAAACGGTAAAAGTAGTTACCGGCAGCTCTTTGCAGCCGAAAACAGATGACCATGGAAACATTGTATATCAAACGGCCAAGGGCGGGGAGTATAAGATAGGACCGGATGGGAACCCCATCATAAAAACAGGGACAGCTACGGACAGTAGTCCGGACGAACAGGTACCTTATGGAGAAACACTATATTACCGTTTCCGGACAGCTCCATATCCCAGTGGCAGCGCAACACCAGGGGATATGAGTAAGTGGGGCCAGGCAATTGATGGGAATTACCTGGCAGACCAGGTGAATGATATGCTGGGGCAGATTGGATATAAGGCAGCTGCAGACACATCCCCCTGGGCCGACATAGAACTGACTGGGGCAACGAATGCTCTTGCAGCCCAGGAAATCATGGACTGGTTCACAGCGCATAACTTTTTTGATTGTGGTGCCGTGGAATCCATTTATCAAAAAGATGGGGAATACCATGCAAGGCTGCTCTATGACTATTCCGCAGCCAGTGATACATATCCAGCGGTGTATGATTCCGTAAACCAGAAGCTGTATGTCCGTAAGGTGGCAGAAGTAGAGGGTGGACCTGCCGGTGAGGTTGGGTATTGGATTGAGTACCAGAAAGGTGAATATAGCTTAAAGAGCAAGACTGTATCTATTAAGGAAAAACGGCAGGTTACAAATAGTATACCTTATGGTGATGACATAGCAGCATTCATTGAAGTGGTGTATCAGCCGGTTTATGAGACATACCAGGCTGGAGAGGTATTGTTGGACCGCTCCGGAAATCCCATACCAGTGATGGAGCGTGTATATATGTATGAGGACCAGGAGCAGACGGTAGAGCGTGAAAAATTGGTACCGTTGGATGCGGTTTATGATGCACAGTCTGGTACTTATACAATCCATATTACCAATGCTATGGATTGGAGTGGGACAACAGATGCGGTGAGGACCATATATCGTATCGTGACAACCGAAAAAACCATTGAACATGATGGGGTAGAAATGCCCTATAACCAGTATATGACGGATGTTGTTGGTGCAGGAGTGAGCGCATATGCTTCCATGCCGGAATTGGATGAGGGCAGCTACATCAAGACACAGGCTTTGGTATATCCAGGCCAGAATGAACCTACACAGGACGGGGGAACGGGAGACAGGCCGGTACAGGTGCTTCAAAGAGCCATCAAACAGTCCATCAAGGTAACAAAGGATATCTCCCAAGCGTCCTATGATGGGGTTAATACCTATGGAGCAGTCCACAATGACCCGTTGACGGTATTACTAGGCCTGTTTAATGGGGGAAGCAGTTCTCAAGGAACAAAGATACTGAATCAGTTTAAGTTTAAGGCATACCTTAAGAGTAACCTGGAGGACATCTTTGTGGATGATGCCGGTACCATTGTTTCGGAGTACATTGGAACAGATGGATTCACGGAGGAAGTACAGAAGGTTTATCTGCCTCCTAAGGATGGGAATGGAAATCGGCTGCTGGAGACAAAAGAGGATGGGACCTATAATTATACAAAATTCTTTGATGCTCTGTATGCAGCAGACCGGAAAGCTGGAGGGTACCCGGTAGAAGTGGTTAGGCAGTTTGCGATTGACTATTACGACATAGATAGTTATAAAAAGGAGATTCTTGTAGCGGAGCCGGGATTAAACAGTGATGTAGCCTATGACCAGGCATTACAAAGGGCCTCAGAGGCTGCAGCGGCCTATTTGGATATCTTTGTGGGACTGGATGACCGTCTGGCCATTGCCTGGGATAAGGACGCTGGCGGAGGGGCTGACAATGATGTGACCACACTACAATGCAACACCAAGAACGGGAAGGATGATTATTATAATAATTCCATCATGCTTCCATATGGGACCTACGTCATAGCAGAGCAGACACCGGCAGATATTGATAAGGAACTGGCAAACAGGCATTTTAATAAAGATTACCCAAAGGAAGTCACACTGCCCTTTGTTCCGGATATCAGTCAGGACGAGAACACTGGGGAAACGGATGTCAACTATCAGACAGGCAGCCCCTATTACCGATATGATAGCACAGATACCCCAGAGGAATTGATAAGAAAGTACAAGATACGCTTTAATGAGGAAAACCATATTATCCAGGCACATGGCCAGGATGGTGATTATGAAGTGTTTAAATATGGCCTGGATAGGGAGGTACGGCCTGGACATAGCCTTACGTCCACGGAACCATATGAGGCGGCTTACATGGATGGACGGAATGAGGCAGTAAAAAGCTATTATGCCGGATATACATCCCAGAGTGAGGATGCCAGTACCATGGATGATGTGATATATGATGGATATGAGACAGACAGCGGCCAGATGGAGGTTAGGGATGGCGTGGCAACCATGGAGGGGATGCAGCTTGCTATTGATGGTAAGTTTGCTCCTATGTTGGTACCATGGACAGTACTGGCACCAGCTGTGGACCGGGTGAATCCGGATACCGGCAACGTGGAAACCCTGATACCATCAGGAAGTGGAGCGGATTTTAACTTTGTGGCGTTTGCGCAGGAAGATTTTGAGGATGCCTATTATAACACGAAGCTGCGGATTGAAAAACTGGATGCCGAGACAGGGGATAATATCATCCATGACGGTGCATTGTTCAAAATATATGCAGCCAAGCGTGATGTAGAAAAGAGCGGGACTAATACTGTCACTGGTACCGGTGATGTGCTGTATGGTGAGGCTGTGGATTGGAAAGGAAACCCGGTCCTGGATGCGGATGGAAATAAGATACTGTATCCAAGGGTTGGTGAGAGCAATGGCAGCATGGATGACCTGCCTGTCCGTCTGGATAAGGAGGGGATTCCACGATATGATGAAAGCCAACTTATCAGGCAGGAGGACCAGGATGGCAATGAAACCGGTATTTTTAGGGCATATTCCACTATCCGTGAGGTGGTTGTGGATGGCCAGGTTCAGAAAGTCCCGGTAGGATACATTGAAACTTATAAGCCATTAGGAGCTGGAGCATATGTATTGGTGGAGGTCCAGGCCCCGGAAGGTTATACAAAGAGTCGTCCTGTGGCATTTGAAATTTATGCGGATGATGTGACCTATTACCATGACCAGCGCAATCCGGATGGGACTACAGACGGATGGGAGTCTAAAATAGCAGCAAGGTATCAGTATGCGGTGCCTGTGGCAGGAGATACAAATAAATTCCAGACTGAGATAGTAAGCCAGATTGTGGTTGAGGATTATCCTTCCAGGATGGAAATCCATAAGGTGGAGGATGGTGATTCCATGGTGGGGAACCAGAATGTGCTGCAGAAAACGGATGCCCAGGGGCAGACGGAAGCAAGCGGAGGATTCGAGGGGGACATCATGGTGAATGATGAGGGTGACCTCCTCATGTACCGGGTACATGGCAGAAAGGAAAAGCTGGAGGAGCGTGGAGACGTAAGGGAAATTACCTATGACCCAGATACCAAAGACTGGTATGGGTATGTAACGAAACCATTCGATGAATACTCTGAGCATGTCGTAGAAGGGACGGAAAAGGCCCTTAAGGCCATGCCGGGAGTGAAGCTGCTGTACGAGCTGGATGGAACCTACACAGGGAAGGGAATCCGGTTTGATATACCGGTATCCGGAGCAAGGCTGTCTCTCTACCATGCGGTAGAACTTGAAAAGACAGGGGAAAACCAGTACGAAGGTGTGACGGTAGAGTATGAGGATGGGAAAGTGACCAGAATCATAGATACGAATACCGGTACCCACAAGGAAATCCGAAGGACAGGCCAGGACAGCGGACCAGCTGGGCTGAATGTCTGGGATACCATAATAGTGGACAACAATCCGGTTGACCTGTATTTCTATGACCTGGAACAGGTAGATACGATGGAGGACCCAGATACAGGTGAGATATGGGTATTGGATGACCGGGGCAACCAGCTCTGCCATGCAGATGCCCAGTCTGGTATGGCATATGTTTATGATGATTATGGGCGGATGCTGGCCTATACAGCGGATGAGGAAGGGAACAAGGAACTGGTGAAGTCCATCCAGGTCATGGATGATGGAACTGGAAACGGGCAGACCATTTATGAAGATAAGAGTACAGTGGATGATGAAAATGGCCTTCCGATTTATTACACCGATGGGAAAGTGGTTACAAAGGATGAAACATGGATTACAGATGACAGTACGGACCCTTATGGAAATCCAGAATCAACCGGTGCGGTTCATACCATCACACGTCTGCCCTTTGGCGCCTACATCCTTCAGGAGGAGCTGGTACCATATGAGCAGGGATATATTCAGGCAAAGCATATGGGCCTGGTGCTGGAGGACACAGATGAGGTACAGAAATATTTCATGCAGAATGTATTTACCAAAACTGCATTTGCCAAGATAGACGTGCGTACACAGAAGGAGATTCAGGGGGCCACAATGACCTTGTACTGTGCCCAGCTGGATAGCGAGGGGAATCCACTGAAAGAAGAGGATGGAACCTATAAGAAGGGAGATGCATACACTACCTGGCTAAGTGGCTATGAATATGATGATAACGGAAATCTGAAATTGGATGACCAAGGCCATCCAATCCCAACCACGGAGCCACATTGGATTGACCATATTCCGGTAGGATTCTATGTGCTGGAGGAAACCATTTGCCCATATGAACAGGGATATGTACAGTCCGTATCCGTAAACATTGATGTGCTGGAGACTGGAAATGTACAGAGTTTTGAAATGGAGGATGATTTTACTGCCCTGGAAATACGGAAATATGACACTAAAAATGAGGACGTCATATATGAGGATAGTGAGGCGTATCTGACTCTTTACCGTGCGAAATTGGATGCGAAAGGATATCCAATCATCCAGGATGGTATCCCACAATATGATGAATTTGGGAAGATATTTACATTCCGGGCAGCAACGTATAAAGATGGACAGGATGTAGCGTCAACCGGGCGTGAGGTGCCAGATGCAGGTGGGAATCACCCCATCATGAAATATGATTATGACTTCCAGCCCATCCCAAATACGTACCAGGGACGATACTACTACACGGAGAATGCAACGGTACGGATGGAATACCTGCCAGTAGGAAGCTATGTACTGGTAGAGACAGACAATCCGGATGGATACGCCACAGCAGACCCTATCCTGATAGAAATCGAGGATACGGGACATCTGGAAGAAATCCAGTATGCAGAAATGGGGGACAAGCCCCTAAGTCTGGAGGTATCAAAGGTCAATATCACTGGCGGTAAGGAAGTCAATGGTGCTGTCCTTACCATATACCCGGTAGATGAACGGGGGAATGTGTCGGATACCCCCCTGATACTGCACCAACCGACCGTGGATGGGAACTACCAGGATATCACGGCTACATGGGTATCTGGCCTGGATGGTAAATACACCGATGCGGACCGGGTGGCAGGGCTTATCCCGGATGGATTTGAGGTAGGGGACTTGAAGCCGCACCTGGTGGAGTATATACCGGAAGGTGATTATATCCTAAGGGAGGAGACAACCCCATATGGATTCCTGCAGTCCGTGGATGTACCCTTTACCATTACGGATACCCAGGTGATTCAGAAGGCTGAAATGATTGACGAGATACCGGATGGAATCCTTAAGATAACGAAGAGTGATACAGACCGGCCAGATGAGAGGCTGCAGGGAGCACAGTTCCAGCTGGAGAACATGACAACCGGCACCCTATGTGAGACTGTTACCACGGATGAGCAGGGAATGGCACAATTCCAGCCACAGCCGATTGGTTATATGGACAGAGATGGAAACTTTAAGCCATACACCTATAAGTGCAGCGAGACAAAAGCAGCCCCAGGCCATATGCTCACTTTAAGTCCATATGAGTTCCAGTTTGAATATGTAAATGAGTTGACAGACAAGATTGTACTGGACTATAACCCTACAAATGATTCCAACCGTGTGGTCACAGACAAACGGATAGGGAATACGGATGAGCTGTTAGATGGTGTTACGTTACGTATCGAGCGTAAGGTGGACAATGGATGGGAAACCATAGACGAGTGGATGACTGGTAAGCAGGGCCACTATACGAAGGACCTACAGGCCGGTGATTACCGTTTGGTGGAAATCAAAGCAGCGGAGGGATTCAAGCTTCTGGCAGAACCAATTGAATTTACCATCAGTGACGGTATGACGGAAGTCCCGCACTTTGTTATGCGTAATTACTCAACCATTGTGGACATAACGAAGGTACAGAGTGGTACGGATACCCTTCTTGCAGGGGCCAGGCTGCAGCTGATAAGAAAGGACACCGGGGAAGTAATCCGGGAATGGACGACTCAGGAAGATGGTGGCCAGAAATTCTATGGACTGGAGCCGGGAACCTATGTCATTCATGAGCTGCAGGCACCAGCTGGATATGTCATGGCCGGGGACCAGGAGATAGTGGTAACAGAGAATAATGATACCACTCAGGTATTCCAGTACAAAAACCGGCTTAAATCCTCATCTGGAGGCGGTGGAGGCGGTGGAGACAAGCCAAAACCCAAGGTGGACTATATTTCATTCAAGAAGATAGATTTAGGAGGGATGCCAGTAGCAGGGGCTGAATTTACGTTCTATCGTGGTGACGGCAGCGTGTTGGATACAGCAGTATCTGATGCAAACGGAAAGATTACGATTAAACGGCCAGAGTCCGGAACCTACACAATCCGAGAAACAAAAGCACCTGATGGATTTTATATAAGTGACAAGACTTATACAGTCACGATTGGCCAGGGTGATGTCCAAGGGGACTATGAAATAGTCAATGTCCCCAATACAACGGTTACGATTAACAAATTGGACGCTGAAACGCAGGAGCCACTGTCCGATGTGAAATTACAGATTTTGGACGGCAGCAATCATGTGGTGGCTGAAGGATGGACGGATGATAATGGCCAATTTAGTTTTGTGGCACCATATGTCGGGACATATCACATAAAAGAGCTGGAAGCACTGGAAGGGTATAGAAAATTACCAAGTACCTATGAATGCGGTGTAAAGGAAGATGGAAGTATCACAGGTACAACAACGCTTTATAACTCTAAGACACAAAAGATTGGCAAGGTAATGGCCTCTTACACACCACACCTTACAGGGAAGGGTGCTGCATCATTTGGCGTTCCAGGAATAAGAGTACCAGGTGCAAAGACAGGAGATGATACACCAATTATGCTATATGTAGTCATGCTTATTCTATCCGTGTTGATATTAGCCGGTTTTGTTATCACTTACTGGATGCGGAAGGGAAAGAAGAAGAAAAATCTCATGATGTTGGTCCTTATCATAGGATTATCCGCTGGAATGCATTTTGAGGGGAAAGCAGCCCCTATGGACACATTGGAGGCTGCAACCTCATCTAATGCTTCCAGAGTGGAGTTACAGCAAAAGAAAGGAATCAACACATTGATAGTGGTATCTGCGCCAAATATAGATGCGGAAAGTATCCCCAGGCCAGAAAAGACCTACCAATATGAGGGAAAAACTTATGAATTACAGGATTATAAGGTTATAGAAACCTCCATCCCTGAGAGAGAGGAAATTGCAAGGGATACAATTACTTATAATGAGGTAGAACAGGCTGATACGATACCAGCAACTGCTGTAATAGAGGTAGAGGATACAATTACGGGAACGGTCACAAAAGTGACCGTCCCCCTCAAAGATTATGAATATACAGATTACCGGTGGGAAGATGGGTTCGAGTTTCTGATAACGGTCGAGGCCGCTGATGCAGACAGTTATGCCCTGGGAGACATACTGATTCCAAGACAGGAGGAAAATCCGTTTGCAGGGTATGAAAACAATTTGTTGGAATTGATACAGGTTAATCCTGCTTATTATCAGATTCATACAGTGGAGTGGACCGGGGAACCATGGGTAGCCGAAGATGGAGTTACATATAGACAGGCAATTGCCCGCGGCTTAAAGCAAGTGGCCACAGTCAATGCTACATATGAGGGCATTGTTTTACTTGATTCGGTACCGGCAAATGCTATTGAAGCAGTGTATGAAGAAGATATGTCTCAGGTGGAAATGGAGCCAGAGAAGCCAGTTGAAACCGTTGAGGTTGAGGTGGCAAAAAAAACCTTATGGGATTTCCTTATGGAGTTGTTAGGCAGACTGTTAAAACATCCCATAATTGCTATGGTTACATGCATTGCATTGATTATCCTGATATGCCTGGTTGTTACTATCTTGCAAGTATTATCAGCAAAGAAACGAAAGAAGGGGGATGAGGAATGAAAACGGTAGGAATTGTTGGATGCCAGCCACGTATTGGAACAACAACACAGGCACTGCAGCTTACATTATGCCTTATGCATATGGGATACAATGCCGCATATGTGGAAATGGGAGAAAGAGATTACATTGAAAAACTGGATGCATTATATCAAGGTATTACAATTGATAAAAATGAGATAATATACTGCCAATCCATACCCTTGTATACAGGCAGCCGAATTGCTTTAGCGAACCGGGGCCGGTATGATTATGTGATAAAGGATTACGGATGTATAGGAAATCCAGGTTTTGAAAAAATATCATTTTTGGAACAGCAGATAAAAATTGTGGTAGGTGGAGCCAAGGCCAATGAAATTGATTATGTGGAACAGGTCATAGAGGATGAATGCTATGAAGATGTGAACTACATATTTTCCTTCATCGGATTAAGTGAACAGCGGGACGTGAAGGAAATGATGAAAAGCAAGAAAGAACGAACCTATTTCGCAGTGTATACACCGGACCCCTTTACCTATGTAGAGAATGATATTTATGAGTACATCTTAGGAGATTAGAGATGGAATATAAAAAACGGTTAGGCGAAAAGGTTGCAGAAAAAAGGGCATTTGAGCAGGAACAGCAGAAGTTACGAAGGAAATATAAAATTCATGAAGATGGGACGATTCTAGTCAAAAAAAAGCGTCTGATAGAAATTCTGCTTAATACAGGAGCAGCGACCGTTAGAATTGGAGCCACTATAATTTTATGCAGTTTAGCAGCTATTGGTTTAATATCGCTCTTGTATGTTGGACCTAGAACTGAATTACTAATAATCATGCAGGAGGTAGTGGAACAGCTGCATAGTATGTTAGGAGTGTGATTTATGGGGAAATTAAAAACAGGAGTCTATGCAGCCGTTTTTGTATTAGCCCTTGTAGGATTAGGCACATCTAGCACAAGGTTGCTGGATATATCTGCAGAGTACAAAAGGTCAAATATAGCATATAGGCAACTAAGAGATATAAAGGGTATCAAGGGGCCGAAGGAGGTGATAGAAGATAAATTAAAGGACATAAATCCTGATTATATAGCCTGGCTGCAGATAGAAAATACTCCAATTGATTATCCTGTGGTGATGGAATCTGATAGGGACTATCTGGTAACTGGATTTTATGGTGAAAATAGCATAGCTGGGACACCATTTATACGTAGGGCGCAAAATGCATTTCAAGATAAGAATACAGTGATTTTTGGCCATAACATGAAGAACGGCACTATGTTTGCTTCATTAAAGAACTACCTAAAATCAGAGTACTGTAAACAATATCCGACCATTACCATTTTGAATAAGGGGGAGGAACATAAGTACAAGTTGTTTTCGGTACAGTTACTTAATGAGGATGATGGAAGTGTATTCGCATATACATTTGCAAATGATGAATCCTACAGGGAGTATCTGGATTTAATGATACAAAAATCATTGGTGCAGCTTACAGAGCAGCCAGATACGGACAGAAATATAATAACCCTATCAACCTGTTATGGAAAAGACAAAAGGCTTGTAGTACAGGCTTTTGGGGAGGGATAATAGATGGCCCAGAGCAGTTTGGATAAACAGTTGGATATGGCAATAGGGAATCTGGTTATCGTTATAGGAAAGATTTTGAAATCCGTCTGGTATGGATGCAAAAAGTTAAGAGGCAAGAAAATCATGCCCTTTATGCTATGTATAATACTGGCCGTGATTGGCTGGATGCAATGGGAGCAGATAGCTTCAATCCTTGATGTCCTGAATATGCCAGGGTGGATGCAAAAGATATTATACATACTTATTCTTCTATCACCGGCCATAGACCTTGCTTTACTAGGCAGTGTTATTACCAGAAAACAGATGGAATTTTACCGGAAATTTGAGGAAATTGGATTTAAAGAAAAGACAGGAAAGTATCCATTGTATTTAGGCGAAGTCGAGGAACCGGATGGCCGGATATGCTATACCTTCCGTTCAAATATAAGCATAGGTGAGTGGAAGAAACGTGCTGCGCAGATAGAAACTATATTGGATTGTACTATTCTGCGGATTGAAAATAAGGGTAGTAAACGTATTATCCAAATGTTGGCCGTGTCCAGCGAATTTAAAATACCGGATAAATTACTTTGGGAAGAGGAGTATCTATCTAATGAAGATGGTGTTTGCGTAATAGGACAAGGTATGTTGTCCCAGATATCTTTTAATCTGAATCGTACACCGCATGTACTGGCAGCCGGTGAAACCGGCTCAGGTAAATCTGTGATATTACGTTGTTGCCTTTGGCAGCTAATAAACCAGAATGCTAGGGTTTATATGATTGATTTTAAAGGCGGCGTGGAATTTGGACTGGACTATGAACGTTATGGTGAAGTAATAACGGATAGAGAGAGGGCCGCCGAAGTATTGGAGATGTTGGTTAAGGAAAATACGGCAAGATTGGCATTATTCCGGAATCTTCGGGTGAAAAACTTACCAGAGTATAACAAGAAAACAGGAAAGAATCTATGTAGAATAGGTGTTTTCTGTGATGAGATTGCTGAGATGCTGGACAAAAAGGGGGTGCCAACGAAAGAACGGGAGATTTATGAACGGCTGGAAGGTTATATATCGACATTGGCCAGACTGTCAAGGGCAACCGGTATTAATCTTTTTTTGGGAGTGCAGCGGCCAGATGCCAATGTACTGACTGGACAAATAAAAAATAACATTCCCATACGTATATGCGGGCGTTTTGCGGATAAATCAGCCTCAGAGATTGTACTAAACTCAACAGCAGCTATAAATCTTCCAGACATAAAAGGTAGGTTCTTATATCTACAAGGAAATGAATTGATGGAGTTCCAGGCGTATTACTTTGATGATGAAACAATGTTGGATGAATCGGTGGAGGTATCACCTGGGAGTATGCTTACAGAAAGCTACACAGTTAATTATCAAAAGGAGCAGATTAAGGTTCCTTCCAAAACAAAAAATGTTACGGAAGAGATAAAACAAGTCGATTATGAAGAGTTTGATTTTAACTTTGGTGAGGATGAGGAAATAGAATGGAGTGTGGATAAATGAGCCTGTTACCAATGCGTAAAACTGGAGAGGCCACAGAAACAAAAAAGAAGCTAAAAAAGAAGGGAGAGAATCAGGAGTTAGAGAACATACAGGAAAATACGAAGGATATGGTAGCTGTTAAAAAGAAAAAAAAAGAAAAACAGCCAAAAGATACTATATATGTCCTAAAAAGAAATATCACTATGAAGATTTTCCGATTGGTGTTTTGGTTCATGTTAATATGTGTATTTGCAAGAGGTGCATATCAAATCATAAGGCCCCAGGCGGCCGATGAGCTGAGACAGATGATAAAAAAGTTTGAACAGACCCAACAGAGCCAGGGGGATGCAGCGGAGGAGGTAATGGACTTTGCCCAAGATTTTGCAAAAGAGTATTTGACCTATGAGAAGGGAGGCGAACAGGATTTCAGAACACGAATAAATCCATATATATCTCAACGTTTGAATAATGCACCTGGTATATATGCATTCCGGAATAATGCTAAAGCAGTATATGTGAATGCATATCGTAAAGAGCAGGAAGAGGAAGTCTATAATGTGTATGTCAATGCTGAAATACAGTACAATAAGGGTGAAGATGGGATGGAATATGCGGACTGTACCCTAAAAATCCCTGTTGTGGCCACGGAATCAGGATATTGTATCACTGCATTGCCTATGTATATACAGGATAAGAGGAACAGCGATGATTATACCTTGCCTCAAATTCCGCTGGGGCAGGAAATAGATACTGCATTGGTATCATCCTCTATTGAAAACTTCTTATCCGCTTATTATTCCCAGGAGCAGAGCATGATTAATTATCTGCTTACTGCAGATGCAGACCGCAGCAAATTTGTAGCCATAGGAGGTAGATATGAATTTAAGAAGGTTGAATCTATAAAAGCATATCAAAGTCCAGAAGCAGCAGATATCCTATGCTTATTAACAGTCCGGATTGCTGATACAGTGAATCAGGAAGAAATAAGCCAGGAATATATGATAACGCTTGTGCAAGAAACAGATAAGTACTATGTCAAGGATATAGATACAAAAATATA
>OGPD01000575.1_pt1 | contig 39714 bp, 35 predicted proteins | sample 1552861 | NCBI WGS metagenome assembly OGPD01 (sample SAMEA2580280, study PRJEB22360) | human gut metagenome | biome: human gut; feature: human-associated habitat; material: faeces | place: Denmark | collected 2008/2010
GGCCTTCCGTCTCATGATGAGATGGATCCCACAGTGTTTGTAGGGCTTACTTATTCCTTTATTTTCGGCGTTATGTTCGGTGATGTGGGACAGGGACTGCTCCTGGTGATCGTGGGAGCTTTGATCTATCATTTTAAAAGGCTTCCTCTGGCCGGGATCATAGCGACAGCCGGAATCTTTTCCACGATCTGCTCCAGCACCTGATCAATATTTAAGCCTGTCTTGGCAGAAATCCTGGGGGCGTCGTGGGCCTCCAGCCCGATGACATCCTCGATCTCAGCCGCCACCCGATCCGGATCCGCACTTGGAAGATCTACCTTATTAATAACAGGAAATACGTCCAGATCGTGATCCAGGGCCAGGTATACGTTGGCCAGGGTCTGGGCCTCGATTCCCTGGGAGGCGTCCACCACCAGTATGGCGCCGTCGCAGGCAGCCAGGCTTCGTGATACCTCGTAGTTAAAATCCACATGTCCCGGCGTGTCTATCAGGTTGAAAATGTACTCGTTTCCATCCTGGGCCTTGTATACGGTACGGACTGCCTGGGACTTGATGGTGATTCCCCGCTCCCGTTCCAGGTCCATATTATCCAGTACCTGCTCCTGCATCTCACGGCTGGTGAGAAGTCCTGTTTTCTCAATAATACGGTCAGCCAGGGTGGACTTGCCGTGGTCAATGTGTGCTATAATGCAAAAATTGCGAATTTTACTCTGGTCAACTGTTGGCATGCTTTATCCTCTTTCTGTGGTATTTCTTCACCGGAAACTTGCGTACATCCATATGGAAAACGCTTCCGTTCGCTTACTGAATTATACTATCTTTTCTATTTCCTTGCAACACCATATCCAAAAGTTCTGACAGGGGCTCCATGGCGTTTAACGCCTCCTCATACGTGTTTGTCTGGGCCCCCACCTCGATCAGGCTGGACTTGGGGCGCAGGTGTTCATTGTACCGGAGGCCCTTAAGGTATATCTTGCGGGTAAAGCCGGGATAATAGGCGGCGGCTCCCAGCTGCATCTGGAGGCTGAATGCCAGGTTATCCTCCCGGTACGGATTCTGCAGGTACTCAATGGGGCCCTCCGGTGTCTGGCTCAGCCCGTTAAAGAACATAATCTGCGCCGTATCCCTGCCGTCCACCTGGGTGACCAGATGCAGGTTCTCCCCCACCCCGTCCCTGTGGATATCTAACACCACCTCGATGGAAGGATTCTGCTGCAGTATGTTGGTGATTCCGTCCAGGGCATAATTATAAGCCTTGCTCCGGTCCAGCTGGCCGTTTTTCAAGTCATAAACCGATGTGTCGTGGTATACATTGTAACCCTTGGCTTCCAGAAGCCGGGTCAGGTAATCCCCCACGCCCACCACGGTCTGTCCCGGGCCGGAATCCTTATAGGCTTCCTGGGAATGGGTGTGGTAGATAAGTATCTGGGGCTTGGAATCATCCCCCTTCATGGTCATGTCACGGCTCAGCAGATCCTTGGCATTCATCAGGTCACGGCCCGCCGTGGTGGAGGTGTGGACACTGTAAAAATGTTTTATGAGGAAATCGTAATCCATCAGCTGTTCCAACACATATGTATTGCCGGTAATGGGGCGCTCCAGTGTCCCCGTTATGGTCTCCAGGGACTGGTTTGGCCCCTGGTATCCGGATGCCGTACCTCCCGCGCCGGCTGCCAGGTCCTGGCTGCTTTCTGTTTTGGCGCCACCCGCACCGCCAGCTCCGCCCCGGACAGTTTCCCCTCCCTGAGCAGTTCCTCCTGCGCCCGCAGCGGCTTCCCCTGAGGCCAGGACTCCCGGTTCCTCCAGTGTCTGCTGGCCGGATTCCTCATTGCCGTACCAGGCAAGATACTGGTGTTCTTCATAAAATGTTTTAACCGCGTTGTATTTACGGTAAGCAGGATCCGGGTCATTGATAGCCCCGGTGCTTCCCCAGGCATCCGGCCATGAGCCTGACATCCCGGCATTTTCTGCGGGATGGGCCTGGTTCCATATGGCTTCCACCAGCCATCGACCGCCTGCGCATATCATATCTCTGTAATCACTCTTTGTTATGCTTCCGGCGGCCCGGCTGATATACCGGCCGCACAGGAGCATAAGCAGTATAAGGACCGTGCCGGTCAGAAACCGGCGCATGAGCCGGTCCACGCCTCCACGTCTTATTCTCATCAATTCATTCACCTGTCATCATACTATTATTATGATATGCAGGAACGCGGAGGATATTGCTTGTTTCGTAACCTTACGGAAAAACAGCCTGATGGATGCCCTCGGATATGGTAAAGCTTAACTGCTTCACGGACTGGTCAATGTCCGGAGGAGTGACATAAAGAGGACCGAATTCCGGCTCCAGTAACTCCCGTATAAGCTGGTACTGTCCGTCCGGGTCCATTTCCTCGATCCAGCTCCCGGTTCCCCTGGTGCCCTCATTTTCCGCCAGCACCCCCACAAGGGCGGAGACGGTATCGTGAACAATGGCCGCCGCCCCCACCACGGTGGGAACCCCAATGGCCATCACCGGCACTCCCAAGCTTTCCTTTGTCAGGCTGTGGCGGTGATTTCCAACCCCGGAGCCCGGGTGGATTCCCGTATCCGTAAGCTGGATTGTGGTTCCCAGACGCCGCACGCTCCTGGCTGCCAGGGCGTCAATGGCAATTATCAGGTCAGGATGGGTTTCATGTATGATTCCCTTTAAAATCTCTGCCGTCTCCATGCCGGTCTGCGCCATGACTCCGGGCGCTATGCCGCTGATAGCAGGAAGCTTCCTGTCTTTCAGGAAGGTGTTTCCGTACTGTCCGTCCAGATGCCTTGTTACCTGCAGGTTATCCAGTACCCGGGGACCCAGGGAATCCGGGGTGACGGAATCATTTCCCAGCCCTACCACCAGGACCGAGGGCAAATCCTCCTCCCTGTACCCAATCATCTCCGCCATAAGCCTGCGTATCTGATGCGCCAGTTCTTCCGATATCTCACTGTGGTAATCGTCATCCGCCTTGGACAGCCGGTCTGCCTCCAGAGTAAGGTAGGTACCTCTGGGCTTTCCCATTGATTTGGCTCCCTGTTCATTCAGTATTTTTACCTCTGTCAGTTTTAAGCCGCTCTTTTGGTGATGCCATTCCTTCAGCCGGACTCCGGATACGTCTCCTCCTTCGCCCATGGAACTCTCACGCTGCTCCAGCGCCAGGTCCGTTCTCACCTGGAAGGTACCGGCCGCAGCCTCATTGACAGCGTTTACAGCTGCATTTTCCTCCATATTCATCCACCTCACATATCATTCTCCCATCAGTTTCTGCGATTATGGCCGGAAATATGTATGATTGGATTTGAAAGAGTCTGTTTTCGATTGGGGATATGATTGTAGCAGAAAAATCCCATGTCAAATGTCATGTCAAATTTCTTCAAAAATTCGCCAAATATGACTTGACATTCCGGGTCAGATTAGCTAGAATACAATAGTATGTTTACATTGAACTGTCCGTGTCCAGGCTTTGATGGAAAACACAAAGATTATAATATGAAGAACGGAGGTGTATTTCATTGGCTAACATTAAATCTGCAAAGAAGAGAATCTTAGTAAACGAAACTAAGGCTGCAAGAAACAAGGCGATCAGATCCAAGGTTAAAACTGCAATCAAGAAGGTTGACGCTGCTGTTGCTGCTGGGGACAAGGCTGCTGCCCAGGCTGCACTGCTGGCTGCTACCACTGAGATTGACAAGGCTGCTACCAAGGGAGTATATCACAAGAATAATGCTTCCCGCAAGGTATCCCGCTTATCCAAGGCTGTTAATTCCATCGCTTAATTTATAGAGATATTCATTGTTAAGGAATTTCAGACACTCTTCCTTCCGGCCCAACCCACCGGGAGGATTTTTTTTGCTTTAAATACAGCTCTGACTCCCCATTTTATACAGTGCATAAAATGAGGATTCCGGCCCATACTATCATCGAGGTGATAGATATGGCATCCTATGTTTCCCCGAAAATTCGGGACAAATTTGAAACCCTTTCCGTTGACTTAAAAAACTGCATTCTGGAGCGCAATGTACACCTGGAAACATTGCAGGACCTGATTAAGGTTCTGGATGAAATCGTGAAAGAGGGAAGCTGACAGCATCCAAAGGAGGCAGAATCATGAATCGTACCATGAATGAGGATACAGCGGAAAACAGGGACTGTTCCAACGATACGGACCATGTGAAGAAGGACAAGGGCGCTTATGCAGAGCCCCTGCCGGAATCTTTCAGGCCGCGCCGTGACGGCCCTGGCGGAGAGTAAGGCTTTAAGAGGGAAAAATCCCAGACAGATAAGCGGCTGCCTGCTTTGGCTGCCTGCGTTTCCTGCCTGGGATTTTTCACATTTTATTCCGGATACCGGTTTTACATATTGGCACAAACCAATTATTCCACATACTTAATATAGGTCAGAGCTGCTTCCAGACATCCTTCCACGCCTGCCAGTCCGCTGTTGAGGCAGATATCATATGCATCCATATCACCCCACTGGGTGGTGGAATAATATTCATGATATGCCTTGCGCCTCTTGTCCACTGCCAGGATGCTGGCCTTGGCCTCCTCTCTGGTGAGTCCGGGATTCAGGGACATGATACGGTTAATACGGTTTTCCATATCTGAGAATACAAAGATATTAACAGCGTCCGGAAGTATGGCATCTGCACAGCGCCCCACAATAACGCACGGCCCCTTGTCGTTCAGGTTGCGGATGACGGTTGCCTGGGCCGCATAAATGCGCTGGGTCATGGCAATCTGGTAGTCCGGTGGAACCTGCCGCGGTGAATAATTATCAAAATCCGGGTCCACCTCATCGTTGGCCTCTAATACGGAAGTCTCAATATTTCCTTCTTTCGCAATCATGGCTATCAATTCCTTATCATAAAAAGGAATTCCCAATCTCCGAGCCAGTTTTTCGCCAATCTCCCGTCCTCCGCTGCCGTACTCGCGGCTGATTGTAATTGCTCTGTTCATAACCATACCTCCTCATATCCCATTTTCATATTCTATGTCAGTAACCGGCTGCGGTCCTTACATATTCTCCTCGGCGGAGCGGGCTCTGATACCGCCGATAAACTTAGGTCTGGTCCTGGCGCATACCACATGGGCGCTTCCTATCTCTTTTGTCTTTATCCGCACAGGGACTGCCACGTCCTTCATATGCATGCCGATGAGGGTATCCCCGATATCAATTCCCGCATGGGCCTTGATGTGCTCCACTGCCACGGGGTGTTCCAGAGTGGCATACGCAGCCGTGGCAAAAGAACCTCCGGCCTTTAGCTGGGGAACCACATTCACCGGTTCATAGCCGTAAGCCTGAGCTGCCTCTGCCTCCAGAATCAGGGCACGGTTTAAATGTTCGCAGCACTGGGCAGCCAGATAGATTCCCTTTGGCTTTAGTTCCTGGTAAAGAGCCGTATACACAGCCATCCCTATCTCCGCGCTTGAGTGGGATCCAATCTTGAAGCTGTCTATCTCGCTGGATGAACAGCCCACCACCAGAATCTGTCCCGGCTTCAGACGGGCCGCCTCCATAAGCTCCTCCAGCACCTGCCTGGCCTGAGCCTTTAAATCTTCCAGTTCAATTGTCTCCATCATATCCATCGCCTTCATTCCTCTTTTTTTTATTCATATTTGTTTGCTATGAGCAGTTCCACCGCCAGCCGGTCCTGCAGCTTTCCGGTCTTAACGCCTTCCTCTGCATCCACACAGAGATTCACATAGGACAGGATCTGTTCCCTGGTAAATGTCTTGGCCTGCAGCATGATTTTTCCCACCACAAAGGGCTGAAGCTTAAGCCTGGACGCTATGGTGCTTTTATCCATCCCCTTTCCCATCAGGTCCTTGACCTGAAGGATTTGATTAAACTGCCTTGCTATCAGAAAAAGGATGCGCATGGGCGGTTCCTTCAGTGTCAGAAGATCCTCATAGAGGTCCATGGCCTTGCGGGTCTGGCGTGCCGCTATGGCTGTTATCATGTCAAATATTTTATTGGTTACCTGGGTGGTGCAGATGGTCTCCACGTCCTCATCCGTAATCACCTCGCGGCCCAGAGTATAGCTTATAAGCTTTTCCAGCTCCGAGCTGATGTTCTCCATGTCATCCCCAGCCTTGCTCAGAAAGAATTCCATGGTGCGGCCGGTAATCTTCCTGCCGTTTTTAGACAGGATGCCTGCCGCCCATCTGGCAAGCTGGGCCGGTTCCTGATGGCTCAGTTCCGCCGCATAGCCGTATTTCTTCACTGCCTTATATAGTCTGCTCCTCTTGTCCACTTCCGATTCCACAAAAACAAGACAGGTGGATTCAGGGATTCCTCCCATATACTCCGTCAGCTCGTCCGCTCCTGCCCCGCCTTTAAAGAATCCGCTGTCCTCCATCAGTATAAGGCGCTTCTCCGCAAAAAAAGGCATGGTGTCCGCAAGGCCGATAATTTCGTTTACATTCATCCCTTTGCCTTCAAAATAATTATAATTCATGGTATCCCCGTCGGTAAGGGCTTCTCTCAGACGGCTCTTATAACTTTTCTTTAAGAAGGCCTCTTCACCGAACAGAAGGTATACAGGCTTAAATGTACGGTCTTTTATGTCCTGATTCAATGTCTGCATGTAAAGGTCGTCCTTCCATATCCCGTCAATTGGCTGATGTTTTCCAATTTCAGTATAACACAGGGCAAGGTGATTTGTCACTAGAGCATGTTTGAAAAGTGCTGCTTAAGTGTCTGAAAAGCGCTGCCCAAGTGTTTGAAACGTCCTGATTAAGGTTCAAAGTTTCCTTGTTCATCTCCCGGATTTATAGTAGACTGTAATCATGGAACATATATATGGTGTAAGGAATCATGTTCATGCAAAAAACAGGAGGCAAGAGGAAACCATGGGGGAACAAAACTTACTACTGAAAAGGAAGCTTGTCATTCAGTCCTTCCTGCCGCTGTTCATTTTTATTTTTATCAGATACTTTGATTACAGGATGATATCATCCATATGCCATTTCATCCGTGAATTGATGCAGAGGAATTTCAGTGTCATGAACCGGATATGGGACCATCCATACCTTGGTCCATTTATCGCTGCATTCATTTCACTGGCATGCTCCCTTTACGGCATAACCGCCATGTGGCAGTTTAAGAGCATGCAGATGTCCGGATTTGTGGATGCAGGCGAAGAAATCGTGATTGAAGAAGAGATAACGGATTCCGGAATCACATTTTTCATGACCTTTGTGCTGCCTCTTTTGCTGGACGATGTGGAAACCTTAAGGGGCTTCATCATTTTTACCGGTATTTTAGGGCTGGTCATCCGTTTGATGTGGACCACCCATTTATATTATCAAAACCCCATATTGACTCTGTTGGGCTACAGGATATATAAATTCCGCTTCCTCAATCCTGTCATGGACGGCTGCCGGGATAAAACCATGATTGCAGTGTGCAGAACAGGCATTGCAGAGAAAAAAATAGTGAAATGGAAATATATATCGGATGATGTCTGCCTGATGTACAATAAAAACTGAAACAGCGGAGAAACATACAATGGAAAACAAAAGAGAACACAGCACGAACCATGCTACCCCAAAAACGCCAAAGGAAATAATTGTAAATTCATTAACAGAACTGTTTGCGGATGATGAATTTGGGTTTGATATGTTTATCATGATGAAAACCGGGGATCCCCCCATGAAGCATTTCGCTTTTTATGAGGGACCCACTGGCAGGGAACATGATTTTAAGCTCAAAGTCCAAAACTCCATCGTCAAGAGTATCAGAGATCTGTTTCTTGATGAGGAGGCTGAATATGCAATGGCGGAACAGGCAGGGGGCAATCAGAATATTTTTTACATCATAAAACAGAATGACGATTATAAGCCGTTTGAACTTCTGAATACCCCGGAAAAGCAAATGGGTCCTTTCTTCATGGATGACAGGGACAAGGCCGATGCAATACTCTTCCGCTTCAGAAGGGGCGTTCACAGCATCTGGGCTTACCAGTATATACTTCCCGCCACCATTCCCAATAAGAAAAACCAGCACTTTTTTGCCCGGATATTAGATACGGAACAGACTGATTGTTTTGTGGAAATGCCGGAACAGCTCTTTGTAATCACAAGAAAAGTAGATCTGCTCGTCATGGATGACAAAATCATCACCAAAGATATAGGCCTGATGCAAAGACATTTCGGGTTCAATGACTTCATCAAGGCATCAGCCAAAAAAGCGGTGTCTGATATTTCAGATATCCGTCTGGTGACTAATTGTGAAAAATTAACGGCATATATCGAGCGGAACCAGACTAAATATTCCCGCAAGATGATGCGGATTAAACACTACCATGTGGTGGAAAAGACAGCGGAGGAACTGATACAGATAATCAATACAGTCCCCCGCTGGCAGGGAGTATTTGATATCCGTGACGGACAGATTTATCTGAGGACCTTTAGGGATGTGGAAAACCTGATTGATTTATTCGATGAAAGATATACGGTTTCGCTGGTGACGGGGGATGAATTTGATACGGATGTAAAAAGGCTGGCTGCTCCGGGAGGAATGGGAGGGGAGGATTAAAACACATGAAAATATGCATGGAAACATTCCGGCAGCCTTTGAGATATGTGTTTTGGAAATAGCCTATGGGAGATACGAAAAAACACTGGAAAATCATGATTGACAGACGAACTGAAAATGGCTTATAATAAAGGTACAAAAAAGGCAGTTCACTCCAGTGAGTGGCTTCCAAAATATTTTATGTATCTATAAAAATAGTCACATTTGCTTTGGGAGGCGGGTGACTATTTTTTTGTACCTATAATCATAACGATAAGTACTCCAAACGCTATCATTAGAGAACGTGTCCCGACTGCCACGGCAACATGCTCCGGGGCATTCCAATAGGGTTGAATAGTTGAATATATGAAAGGAAAAATGCAAGAGAAACACTGGAAAATCATGATTGACAGACGAACCAAAAATGACTTATAATAAAGGTACAAAAAAGGCAGTTCACTCCAGTGAGTGGCTTCCAAGTTAATAGCTTAATTAAAAATAGTCACTAAGCTTGGTAGGCGGGTGACTATTTTTTTGTACCTATAATCATAACAACAAGTACCCCAAAGGAAATTCATGCCGATGCAGTAAAGTATTATAATCGGCTCTGCAAAAACATGAGATTACGTGTTATGAGCAACTATATAAAACCGATCAATACATTTATTAGAACTACTAAAACATTTGAAAATCGTGAGAATTTTGGCTTTGTCGTCATGGGTATTAATTGTATCCTTGTTGAATTATATTTTGAATTAATCAATGGGTATGATGAGTCAAGCGATGACGGAAATCATATCGTAGATGCATATAAAACAGTTTTGCCACAATTAGATTCTGAGATTTCTACTGCTAATGCTCAAAAGTTCTACAAAGGGATTCGTTGTGGAATAATTCATCAAGGTTAAACAAAGGAGAATACTGCCATTACATTTGAATAGGATTGTATTGTGGAACACAATGGTGAGTACTATTTGTGCAATCCAGAATCGTTGTTTAGGGAATTGCAGAATCTATATGCATCATACTGGAAAAATATATCCGAAAAAAGTTATGATGAACCTCTTGCTCAGAAAATGATTTCCAAATTTACCAAGATACTCGAACATGACGACAACGTAGTTGAATAGTCAAGAACACCGGTTTAACCGATGGCTTGCTTTGAATAGATAATGCTCTGCTACCGTTATACCATTTGCCCGTGAATTTGCGTAAATTTATAAAGAATAGCGTAGGTTTGGGGCAAAATATGAAAAATGAAAAAAGCGCCGGATAGCCCATAATATCAAGGTTTGAAGGCTTATGAAGGGATATAAAAGATATGATAAAAATACGTTTCATCTGCAACGGCTATATGCTACGAAGCATTCCAATAGGATTGAGTGTATACGAAAGTAAATGCAAGAAAAGCGCTGAAAAATCATGATTGACAGATAAACCAAATTTAGTTTATAATAAAGGTACAAAAAAGGCAGTTCACTCCAGTGAGTGGCTTCCAAAGAATTTTAACTCAAAAAATAGTCACATTTGCTTTGGAGGGCGGGTGACTATTTTTTTGTACCTATAATCATAACGATAAGTACCCCAAACGCAATCATTAAAGAAAGTGTCTCATATGTACTCATGTTATACCACCCCCTTTCGGAGATGGAAGTCACCCAGCAGTAGGAACTGCCTGCTTCTATTATATAAGAGGTAAACGGGCTGTAAATAGGAAAATAAAAAAGAAACCCTTGTTTAAAGCATGAACTTATAGTAGACTTTAGCTATCAAAAAGTAATGGAGATACAGTAAATGACGAAGCAATCTAACAATAATATTAAAATCCTTTTCGTCTGCCACGGCAATATCTGCCGCAGCCCCATGGCCCTCTACTATTTCCGCAGCCTGCTAAAGGAAAGAGGCCTGTCCGGCGTAATTCAGGCAGATTCCGCTGCCACCTCCACCGAGGAAATCGGTAATCCTGTACACCACGGAACCCGCGCCAAATTAAAGCAGGCCGGCATTCCCTGCGAGGGGCACCGGGCAAAACAGATGACGAAGGCAGATTATAAATCATTTGATTACCTGATTGGCATGGACAGCTGGAATATCCGCAACATGCAGCGTATTGCAGGCGGTGATCCGGACCACAAAATTTTTAAGCTTATGGAATTCACCGGTTCCGGAAGGGATGTGGCCGACCCTTGGTACACGGGTGACTTCGACACCACCTGGTCCGACGTCACGGAGGGCTGCGCTGCGCTGCTGGATTATATATCAGAGCGTCTTTAAACATTACTCTGCCTTCCTTACTGACAGCTTATATGGTTGCCCCGTTTGTCTCTATGACACGGCGGTACCAGTGAAAGCTGTCTTTTTTTATGCGCTTAAGGCTGCCTGTCTCATGCTCGTTCCTGTCCACATACAGAAATCCGTACCGCTTTCTAAAGCCTTCATGGGAACTGAGCAAATCCATAAAGGACCAGGGCGAATACCCCATTAGCTCCACGCCGTCATCCAGCGCCTGTCTGCATGCCTGGATGTGCCTTCTCAGATAGTCAATTCTGTAACTGTCATGCACCTTTCCATTTTCAGTAAGGATATCGGCTGCTCCCAGACCATTTTCTGTTATGAGAAGGGGAAGCCGGTATTTCTGATAATAACGGTTCAACACAATCCGAAGGCCCATTGGATCAATCTGCGCCCCATACTCTGTCGAAACCAGATGAGGATTTTTCACATGGGAAAAGTATCCATACTGGTCAAAATCCACCTCATTGCCCGGAAAGCACCGTTCCCCCACAGGATGAATCTCATCTGCCGGAAGATATCTGACACAAAGTGTCCTGTAATAGTTGACAGCAATATAATCAGAAGCGCCCCATTTGAGTATCTCCTCATCCCCATCCTCCGCGGACGGCATAATATTACGCTCTTTAAGATACCGCCTGTAGTATCCCGGATATCTGCCATATTGATGCATGTCCAGACAGTATTCCGCCTTAAACCAATCATTGTTCGCCGCAGCCCACACATCCTCCGGACGGGGTGTTTCCGGATAGGTACAGCAGGACGACACGGCCGGGCCTATCTTTCCTCCGGAAACCAGCTCATGGCATGCCTTTACGGCCAGGGCATGGGCCAGAAACATATGATAATCCATCTGGGCCCTGAGCCGGTCTGCCTCCCATTTATCCGCGGCATCAATATTCATCCTCTCATCCACCCGCACCATCAGGTTCTGTTCATTGTGGACCTGCCAGTATTTAACCCGGTCGCCAAAAGCCCTGAAGCATATCCTGGCATACCGTTCAAAGGCCAGGACACACCGGCGAGATTCCCAGCCATTGTATTTTTCCGCCAACGCGTAGGGCAGGTCAAAATGGTACAGGGTGACAAAGGGCTGGATTCCCCTTGACAGCAGGCAGTCAATGATTCTGTCATAGAATTTAATCCCCTCCTCATGGACAGCTCCATCGCCATCCGGTATGATTCTGGCCCACGCAATGGAGAACCTGTACATTTTGAGCCCAAGCTCTGCCATGTAATCAATGTCCTCCTTCCAGTGATGATAGAAGTCACTGGCCACCTTAGTATCTGCCTGTATATGGGAGCGTTTAAAGGAATTGAAATCTGCCACTGTCATCCCTTTTCCTCCCAGATTCCATCCCCCCTCAATCTGAAATGCGGATGATGAAGCCCCCCACAAAAATCCTTCCGGAAATTCTGTCGTTTTCTGATGCATTGTTTCCCTCCTGCAGTTAATTCCTTTCCCATGAAGTTTCCTCTGGTTCCTGGTCCATATCCTCAAATCCCAGCAGCATTGTCAAAATGGCAGACCCGAAGAATGATATACCAATACCGGCCAGATAAAAGAGGAATTTTTTCATTCCAAAAGCAGCATAGGTTGCCAGTGTAAGGATACCGTTATTTGCAAAAGCATCCCCGTACACGCCTCCCGCCCCCATGACAGCCCCTCCTGCGGCTCCGCATATAACCGCGTAAATCATAGGACGTTTAAGCCGCAGGTTACACCCATAGATGGCAGGCTCTGTTATGCCGCAGACAGAGGCTGCCACTGATGCCGATGCCGCCACTGCTTTTAGCTCCCTGCTTCTGGTCCGCATCATAACTCCCAGGGCAGCCCCGCCCTGAGAAAAATTCGCAGCCCCTGCAAATGCAAGCAGGTTTTGCCGGCCGTTCAGTGCCACATCCTGGATTCCAATGGGTACCAAGGCTCTGTGGGCTCCAAAAATAACAAACACACACCACATGCCTCCGATGAAACCGCCGCACAAAACAGGGCTTATTCCCATAAGGCCTGTGTAGATAAAATGAATTATATTTCCCAGATAAATTCCTACCGGCCCAAACACCATAAATACCGCAGGCACCATTACCAGCAGGGAGATCCCCGGTACCAGAATAATTTTCAGGACCTCCGGTATCACCCGCTCCAGAAACCGCTGTACATAAGCCAGGATAAACACACCTATTATAATAGGAATGACTGATGATGTGTAATTGGCCCTGGTCAATGCCACTCCCAGCATACGGATACGCTCCTCTCCCGCCATAAGACTGAGAATAGAGGGGTAACACATGGTTCCCCCCAGAGCCATGGCCACAAATTCATTGGCCCCAAACACCCTGGCGCTGGTATAGGCCAGGATGATTGGCATAAAATAGAAAATCGCATCCGTGGCAGCCAGCAGGATTACGTAGGTATGGTTTCCTGTAATGTCGATTCCTTGATTGGATGCCAGCATCCTGGCTATGGTCAGAAATCCTTTCAAAAGGCCGGATGCAGCAATGGCAGGTACCATAGGCGTAAACATGGAGGAAACCGACTGAATCATTCTGTTTCCCAAATGATTTCCCGGTGTGTTTTTCTCTCTGTCCTTACTGTCCCTACGATAAACCTTTTCTCTTTTTTCACCCGCTTTTCTTTCTGTACCGGTCATTTCCTTCAGCAGGTCATATATCCGGCCTACCTTTGTCCCCATGACAACCTGGAACTGGCCGCTGCTTTCCACAACCGCTATCACACCTTCTATCCGCTCTATCTTACCGCGCTCTGCCTTTTCCGGATCCCTTAATTCAAACCGAAGTCTGGTAAAACAGTGTGTCATCTCCCTGATATTCTCTGCCCCGCCTATGTGAGACAAAATCTCGTTAGCTGTTTCTTGATAATTCATCCCCTGCTCCTTCCAAGATTCCACAATCTCTTCCATATTTATAATATGGCTGTCAGAAGCGTATTTCATCCAGCTAATTCTGACGAGATTTTTCCTCCAGAAATGCATGGACCCGCAGCGATGTGCCGTCTGTTTTAAGTGTTATGGCTCCCTTTTTTCCGGTTTCCAGAACCACAATCCCCTGCCTCCTGAAACGCTCCATTGTCTCCGGCGACGGATGCCCATAAGAATTTTCCTTTCCATAGGAAACCACAGCTAATTGAATCCTCAATCGGTCCAGAAATACCCCCGATGAAGATGTCCTGGAACCATGATGGGCTGTTTTCAGTATCTGTACATGATTCAAATGTATATCCTGCAGGTCCCCCTCCTGTTCTGCCAGTCTGACCAGACTGCTCTCCTGTTCTTCCCCCATATCTCCTGTAAACAACATATGAAATCCCTTATAATCCCCGCACAAAACCAGAGAGTGGCTGTTACGGTCCTTCCCGCCAAAATCTTCACCGGCATACAGACAGGTAAGCGTCAGCTCCCCAGTTTCCACCCAGTCTCCGGTTTTCATATAAACCACAGCTGCCCCTTCTCTCCTGGCCAGTGCAGCCAGATTTTCATATACCTCCTCCCCCTTTCCCATCACTGGCAGCACCAGGGTACCTATTCTTATGTCCTCTGACTCCTCCAGCAGGTATATAAGACCGTTTATATGGTCGCTGTCTCCATGACTTACCACCGCATAATCAATCCACGATATTCCCTGGCTTTTTAAATAAGGCTCCAGCACAATATTCCCCAGTTTTTTCTGGCTGCTGCTGCCTCCATCTATGAGCACCGCCCTCTTACCAGACCTGAGCAGCAGGCCGTCCCCTTGTCCCACATCCAGACAGACAACCTCCAGTCCTTTTACGGGACGCGGGACCAAAGCCGCAAAACTAAGGGCATAAATTCCAAAAAAATACATTAACATCATGGGTTTACAACTGATGGAAGATATGCGTGTTTGTAAATCCCTTTCTGCCAGATAAGCGTTACACATTGCAGGAGATTTTGCCCGAATAAAGGCACTCCGGCCCCTGATACAAAACAGCACAACTGCTGTTCCCATTCCGTGTATGCCAAAATACATTACCAGACTGCCCGGCGACGGACGCCCCAGCACCAGACTGTATCCGGGCAGCCCTTCCGCAAATTTGCACAGCAGCTCATAAAACCTCAAAATATAATGTCCGGCCCCCACTGCTGCCACTCCTCCCTGGATCCAGAAGCTTCCCAGTACAATCCCCAGAATACCCGAATACATTAAGATAGAAACAAGAGGTATAACCAAAAGATTTAAAAAAATGCCGTAAAGCGGATGCTGAAAATAGTGGTACAGCACAATGGGCGTAAGTACGATTTGTACGCTCAAGCTGATAAGAAGCGTCTTTTCCCACGCCCGCTCCAATTCAAGGAATGACTGCACCCATCCTCCCAATCCGCTGATCGCCAGAACTGCCCCAAAGGACAATTCAAATCCGCTGTGGTACAGCAGATAGGGCTGTCTGTACAGAAGAATTAAGGCTGCCGCTCCCAACGCCGACAGGGTGTCGTAGCTTCTTCCTTTAACCGCCGCCAGCCACAGGCATACTATCATGATAACCGCCCTTATGGCGGAGCCGGAACTGCCTGTCATTATTCCATAGCTGATAACAAGAACAGCTGATATCATCCCGGCCTTGCCATATCCGGCTCCGGCCCGGCGGATCATCAGATAGATCCCTCCGCCGATAATGGCCAGATGCTGTCCGCTGACAGCCAGAAGATGTGAAATTCCGTTGCGCTGGTACATATCCCGCATCTCCGGATTCATATCAGATGTATCTCCCAGAAGCACGGCTTTAAATACAGCCACATCCTCCGGCATGCATATCTTTTCAAGTACACCGGCACATTGCATCCGAAACTCTGCGATTCCCTTGTAATAAGGGATTGCCTCTCCTCCCGCCACTGCCAGGTTCTCCCCGTACAGCCTGCATGCAGTTCCCTTTGTTCGGTAATAGGTCCTGAAATCAAATTCTCCGGGATTTCCCGGCCCTTCTACCGGAGCCAGCTTGCCTCTCACCTGTACTTTTACCCCCACAGCCAGCTCTTCCCCTAAGTCAGAATCATCTTTCTCCGTTGTCCTGTTCTCCGCATACACCACCATCCTCCTGAACTTCACAGACCTTTTACCTGCCTCGGCCGTCACCTCCTCCAGCATAAGGGTAATCGTATTTTCCTTTTGTTCTGCCTTTTTAATTACTCCTTTTACCAATATCCGGGCGCCGGTCATGGTCCGGGCCACGGACTCCTCATGGTCCAGAATCCCTTTTTCCTGCTGTCCTCTTGTCATTCCCACAGACGAACCAGACAGTAGACATACCAAAAAGAGCAGAAGCACTCTATGTTTCCGGTTGCTCCTGCCCTGCATCTTCGCTCTTGGAGCAGAAGGGCGCAGTACTCCCCTCCCTGTATCCAAAAGCCATAGGATTCCTGCCGCAGCTGCACACAGCCACGCCAGAACACCAAAGTCCACCGCCGTCTTAACCTGCAGGGCCAGCACCTCTCCAAGTACGTAACCTGCTGCCAGTACAACCAGCGGTCTCTTCATATTCAGTTAAATTTCCTTTCGTCTATTCATTCTTTCCGTCAATATAATTCTGGCTTCTCTCAAAGGTGGTATTTAAGGACACCACATCCCGGAACATCACATCCTGGGAGCCGTTGATCATAATCTGCACCTTTGTCACCGTTGTCATCTCTGAAAGAGAATCCACAATGGAATAGATCGGGATATACTCATTCACTGCCAGAGTTGTATTGGCAAAGGCGGAATCAAAGTTGATATAGCATACATTATCTGTCACTGACAGGCTCAGTATCTTGCAGTCTGGCGGAAGCGTGGGATTATGCCCCTCCTGTCCCGGTCCTGCAATGAGCTGCTCTACTACCAGCTGTTCCAGGGAGGTATTGATGTTGTGGACTACCTCCCGTTTCTCCGGCACCAGGCGGTTGCCTGTCTCATCGGCAAAATACAGGGTCAGCTCCGTCTTTTCGTAGGCATTTACATTGCTGGTATTCATGATAAAATCAGTGGCCGACAGCATTCCCACCGGATTTCCCTGCCGGTCCATCAGAGGCTGGTCACCGCAGTAAATATTGATATAGTCAATTCCCTCAATCTGCGTCAGGGTCCTGGTGAGGGCTGCCCGGCAGAGAATCTCCCGTTCCGCCTTCATGGCTGTGTAATTCATGTCGAAGTACAGATACAGCACCTGTTCCTCCTGGCGGCTCCCCTGGTAGGTTACCCGGTCCGTCAGGCCGGGCTGGCAGTCCAAATCCTTTGGCACATTCAGGAACTGGTCCATCAGTTCATTCACCAGCTCCCCCTTATCCTTTGTTTCCGTCTCGTACTCCTGGGGAACCAGCTTGGTGATGGACGCATTCAGATAATAAATCAGATATCTGCCCTCGGCAGGATTGGAGACAGGGCTTTCCCCCTCTCCGCAGCCCGACAGCAGGAATACAACCGCCATCAAAGGCAGTATCAGCCTTTTCACCGCATGTATTCCCATGGTATGTCTGCTCATGACATGTCTGCTCACGGTATTTCTGCTCACAGTATGTCTGCTCGCGGTATGTCTGCTCATGGCTTTGCCTCCTGTCTCGGTACATAGTTAAGGGGTATCCTCACGCTGAAGGTGGTTCCCTCTCCCACCGTACTCTCCACATCTATGATACCATGGTGCATCTGAATGACATTTTTCGCGATAGCCAGTCCCAGCCCGGTGCCGCCCACTTCCCTGGAGCGGGCCTTATCCACCCGGAAAAACCGCTCGAATATATGTTCCAGCGCGTCCTCCGGTATCCCGATACCGGTGTCAGCCACCTTGATGTAGAAATATTTGTGATCTGCATCCAGGGTCACGCGAACCATACCTGAATCCCGGTTGTATTTGATGGCATTTTCCACCAGATTGGTGATTGCCAGGGATATCTTTACCTTATCCACATCCGCTGTCACTTCCCGGATGCTCTCCAGGATCAGTTCCACATTTCCACGTTTGGCAATGGGACGCAGACGTTTTAAAATCAGCTCCAGTTCCCCGTTGATATTCACCTGCTCTATGTTCATCTGGTCCTCGGCTGTCTTATCCATTTTGACCAGCATCAGCAAATCCTCTATGATCTGGTTCTCCCGGTCAATCTCATCCGAAATATCCGTCATAAACTCCCGGTACAGCTCCACCGGCACGTCTTCCATCCCCATCAGGGAATCAGCCAGCACACGGATAGAGGTGATGGGCGTTTTCAGCTCATGGGACACATTGGAGACAAACTCCTGGCGCGACTGGTCTACAGCCTTGAGCTTGCTCAGGGACTTCTGGACTGACTGGGACAGGAGCCTGGTCTCCCTGTAAGTCTCCTCTGTGATGTCCGCATCCAAATCTCCCTGGGCCACCCTGTCAAAGGACATCTGAAGCTTCTTAAAAGGACGCAGCAGCAAATGGGCCGCCGCCACCCCCAAAACACTGATAAGAAGAACCATACACACCAGAAACAGATGGGACTTTCCCATAACCTTATCTGTCAGGGACAGAATGTTCTCCGTGGATGCGGTAACCACAATGACTCCGCTCACAGCTTTTGCGTCCGCCGTGTCATACACGGGAATGGTCTGGGCAAAATACTGCATATCCTTGTTGTAATGGCTGCTGTTCTCACCCTTGAAACACTTGATGACTTCTTCTGATAAATAATACTTTCCCGTGGCCAGATTAAAGGTATCTGTCACCACCCGGAAATTGCTTCCCACAATGACAATTCTTCCGTTATAGACATCAGACAGGGTCTGCATCTGGCTGTCCAGGCTGGCATTGTTCTTTTTCTCGGCCGTCATATAGCCGGACCGGGTCATCTTATTGCTGAGTATAACACACTGGTTCTGTATCTCTATAAACCTGGCGTCCAGCTGGCTCTGCCGGAATGTTCCCAGCATAATGCCGGCCTCCAGAAAGAGAGGAATCAGGGCAGCGCCTATGATGATGGCTGTCAGCGGTACCTTCATGCTCATGCCGAAGGTACGCAGCTTCTTAACAAATTTCTTTTCCGACACTTATTCCAGCTCCTTTAATTTCCTGGTACAGGCGACTGCCAGGGCGCCAGGGCCGATATGGCATCCAATGCTGAGGGACAGGGGAGCCCCAAACACGGGAACCCCGGGATACAACTCCCTTACAGTCTCTTCCAGCTCCTGGGCTGCCTGCTCACTGCATGTATGGGCAATCTGCAGATAGGTGTGTTCTGCCTTCGGATCTGCCAGACGATCCTCCAGGTCATGGGCCAGGGCAGTCAGCATGATGGTCTTGGCCTGCTTCATGGTCCTTGCCTTTGCAAACGCATCCAGCTTTTCTCCCTGGATGGTGAGCACCGGCTTTATTTTGAGCAATGTCCCCAGCGCTGCCGCAGCAGATGTAATCCTGCCCCCCTTTTTCAGATATTTAAGGGTATCCACCGTGATATAAATGGAGCTGTCAAACCTGGTTGTCTCAAGCTTTTCCTTTATCTGCTCACCGCTCCATCCCCGCTCTGCCAAATCCCTGGCGTCCAGGGCAGACTGTCTCTGGGTAACAGAAATCCTCTGGTTGTTCACCACCTGAACGCGCCCCTCATAATCTTCCGCCAGCATAAGAGCCGTCTGGCAGGAACCGCTGAGTCCGCTGGACATGGGAATGTACACCACTTGATCATGGTCCTCCAGAAGCTGTTCCCACTGTTCCGTCACGTCTTTAGGCGATGGCTGGGATGTGGTGATTTCAGCCCCTTCCTCCATCCTTGCGTAAAAATCTTCATGGCTTAAATCAATTCCCTCATAAAAAACCTGCCCGTCTATCATGAAAGGCATGGGAAGCACATATATGCCCAGCTCCTTTGCCTCATCCTGCGTTACTCCGCTGTTGCTGTCCGCAACAATAGCTATTTTCATATTAAATGTTCTCCTTTATGCAATCCCCTGGTTCAGCCTGTTTGCAGTTGTATATAACTGGTAATACATTCCCTTCTTCTCCAGCAGCTGTTCATGATTCCCCTCTTCCACAATCTTATTGCCTGCCAGCACAAGTATGCGGTCCGCACCCTGGATGGTGGTCAGACGGTGGGCAATAGTAAGAGTGGTACGGCCCACTGCCAGCTTCTCCAATGACTGGGATACCAGGTATTCACTCTCATTGTCAAGAGCCGATGTAGCCTCATCCAGAATAAGAATGGCCGGGTTCTTCAGGAATACACGGGCAATGCTGATACGCTGCTTCTGTCCTCCTGACAGCTTGACCCCCCGCTCACCCACATACGTATCATATCCGTCCTGCAGCTCAGTGATAAACTCATGGGCGCCTGCCAGTTTGGCAGCTTCCATAACTTCTTCCCTGGTGGCTCCCGGACGCCCGTAGCTGATATTCTCATAGACAGAACCTGAGAACAGGTAAACGTCCTGCTGTACCACGCCGATGTTGGAACGAAGGCTCTGCAGTGTAACGTTCTTTATATCCTGCCCGTCTATGGCAATGCTGCCTGAGGTGGTATCATAAAACCTGGGCAGAAGGTTGCACATGGTGGTCTTACCGCCGCCGGAGGGACCTACCAGGGCAATCCTCTCCCCTGGCCTTACGGTGATGTTTATGTCCTCCAGTACCGGCACATGGTCATCCGGATACTCAAAACTTACGTGGTCAAAGGAAATGGCTCCCTTTACATGCTCCATCTTCTTTGCATTTTTGCTGTCCTTGATATCCGGCACCACATCCATGATTTCCTGGAAACGTTCGATACCGGTGATTCCACGCTGGAACTGCTCCGCAAACTCTATGATTCTGCGTATAGTGGTAAGAAGGGTGGTTACATACATGGTATAGGCCACCAAATCTCCCGGCTCCACCTTGCCCTGAATCATGAAAATGCCTCCTGCCACAATCACCACCACATACATCAGTCCGTCAAAGGACCTGGTGGTAATCTGAAAAGCCGCCATGTAGCGGTAGGTATACTTCTTAATATCCATGAAATCCCGGTTGCCCTTGCCGAACTTGGCAATCTCCACCGGCTCATTGGCAAAGGCCCTGACCACACGGTTGCCCAGCAGGGTGTCCTCAATCTGGGCATTGAGCTCGCCAATCTGGTTTCTCTGCCTGCGGAATGCCTCCTTCACCTTCATGTTAAACCAGGTACAGGAAATAATCATAACCGGCACCAGCACAAATATGAGCAGGGTCAGTTCCAGATTGATGCCTGACAGGATGATGAAGGAGACCACGGTTTTCAGGGCTGCTATGAAGAACTCCTCCGGACAGTGGTGGGCAAATTCCGTCACGTCAAACAAATCACTGGTGATACGTGACATGATCTGTCCAACCTTTGTGTTGCTGTAATAACTGTCTGACAGCATCTGCAAATGCTCAAAGGCGTCCTGGCGCATATCTGTTTCAATGTATACACCCATCACATGCCCTGTATAGGCCATGTAATAGGCTGCCAGGGAGTCAATAATCCGCAGAAGCAGGTACAGACCGCCGATTCTGATTACAATTCCGGCTGTCATGGATGCCAGATTCTGCATCCCCTGGTTTGTGATATAGCGCAGCATCAGAGGAAGAATCAGTTCTCCCAATGTAGTCAGAGCCGCACAGAATAAATCAAATATCAGAATCTTCTTATATCTTCCATAATATGGAAGGAAGCTTTCCAAAAGCTTCTTCGTTTTCATACCTTTTTTTCCAGACACAATTCAAACTCCTATCATATGTTATATCAATTAAAATTATACAAAACAGGCCATCAGAGACTTCTACGGCCTTTGAGGGCACCAACTTCCATTTTATCCTATTTCCCATAAAAATGGAAGGGATATTTCATAACTTTAAAACCGTAACTTGAAAGCCGCAGCTTTAAAGCCGCAACCGCTCAGGCAGCCCATCTTCCCGGCCGGAAAAGCCCCTCACAGGAAATATTACTTTGCCTTCAGCTGTTCATAGATACCGCGAATATTCTGGATAAACTCCGGATGCAGGAAATCCTTCTGATATACCATGTCGATCTGGCGCACCATAGAGGAATTTTCAATGGGAATAATGGCCAGCCGGCCGCTGGCCAGTTCTTCGCGGCAGGCGCTTTTAGCAATGATGGTAATTCCCAAATCCATGGTTACCAACTCCTTGATCATGGACACGTTATCCAGTTCCATCATCACGTTAAACTCTTCCAGGCTCATGTCCCTGGCCCCCAGATGTTTCTCAAACAGCTGCCTTGTGCCTGCGCTGCGGCTGCGCAGAATCAGCTTTTCATGGCGTATCTCCTCCACGGACACTGTCTTGGCCCTGGCCAGACGGTGCATGGGCGAAACAGCCAGACACAGGTAATCCGTGTCCAGGGTGGTGGACACTAACGCCGCATCCGGCACCCCTCCCTCCACCACGGCAAAATCCAATTCATATGCCTTCAGGCGGCTATAAATTTTTTGAATGGTATTGACAGAAATATTTATATGTATATCCGGATTCTCATTACAGAGGGTGGCCAGCACCTGGGGAATAATGGTCTCCCCCGCCGTGGGAGTGATGCCTACATTCAGATGGCTGGTCTCCGTCTTGCTGTCCTCAATAGCCTGGCAGGCGTTGGAATAAACGGCAGCTGCCCTGCGGGCATACTGCACCAGAATCTTTCCCTGGGGAGTCAGCTTCAGTTTGTTTTTGCTCCTATAAAATATTTTAATATCGAACTCATTTTCCAGCAAACGAATCTGATGACTCACCGCCGGCTGGGTCAGATTCAGCTTCTGAGCTGCCTTAGTATAGCTTCCGGACTCGATAACAGCCAGAAGAGTCTTTACTTTCATGTCAAACACAGGCCAGTCCCCCTCCATATATAAATATTTTTTATATCCCAATCAAATAATATCATTTGATTTTATCACCAAACACTACTATAATCAAGCAAAACAAAAAAACGCAGAAAGGAGTGTTGATTATGGCACTATTTTTATCAAACCTGGGAGCAGCAGGAATCATATTGACCATAGCAGTCATGCTGGCATCCGGCTTTCTGTTGACACGAATCACAAAACGGCTTCACCTGCCTAATGTTACCGGTTATATTATTGCGGGAGTCATCATCGGGCCCTGGTGCCTGAATCTTGTCCCTTCACAATATATTGGACAGATGGATTTTATCACAGACCTTGCCCTGGCATTTATCGCATTTGGAGTAGGAAAATATTTCAAACTGTCATCCCTGAAAGCCAATGGAAAGAAAATGGTGATTCTGACCCTGTTTGAATCCCTGACCGCAGGCATCTTTATCACAATTGTCATGCTGATTATGGGGTTATCCCTGTCCTTCAGTCTGCTTTTGGGAGCCATCGGCTGCGCCACGGCCCCTGCCTCCACCATTATGACCATCCGGCAGTACAAGGCCAAAGGGCCCTTTGTGGACACCATCCTGCAGGTGGTTGCCCTGGACGATGCAGTGTCCCTGATAGCCTTCAGCGTGTGCGCGGCCTTTGTCCAGGCCAGCTCCTCAAACGGCTCTGTGACGGTTTCGCAGATTGCCTTTCCGGTGCTCTTTAACTTATTGGCCCTGGCGCTGGGAGGACTATCCGGTGTGGTGCTCAGCAGGCTGATACACAAGCGCCGCAGCAAGGACCACAGCCTGGTTCTGGCCTGTGTCACCATTATGGGCGTGGCCGGAATCTGTACTTCCCTTAATGTTTCTCCCCTGTTGGCATGTATGGCCTCCGGCGCAGCCTATATCAATGCCAGCGGCAACAAACACTTATTTAAGCAGTTAAACCAGTTCACACCTCCCCTCCTGGTGATGTTCTTCGTGCTTTCCGGTATGAGGCTTTCCATTCCCAGCCTGGCAGCTGCCGGCGTGATCGGTATTGTTTACTTTCTGGTCCGCATTGCCGGGAAATACACCGGTTCCGCCCTGGGCGCCGCGGTTACCCACGCTTCACCGGAAATCCGCCGCTACTTTGGCCTGGCGCTGATTCCTCAGGCCGGCGTTTCCATCGGCCTGGCTGTGCTGGGGCAGCGCATGCTCCCTGCCGAAAGCGGCCAGCTGCTCTCAACCATCATCCTGTCCAGCGGGCTTTTGTATGAAATGGTAGGGCCTGCCTGCGCAAAAGCTTCCATCAAGTTATCCGGAAGCGTTCCGGGAAAGGCAGCTGTTGATAAGGCAGCTGCTGGAAAAGCCGCTGCTGGGAAGGCCGCTGCTGAAAAGGCCGCTGCTGAGAAAGTGATTGCCGGCAGTTCTTCTGCAAGCGGACCAGATATCGCCAAAGCAGACGGAGTTGAACAGCCTGTGCATAAAGCGGGCGCCGCGGCTTTGGAAGAACAGACACGAAAAAAGGCCCCGGACACCGGCAATGATACAAATGATACGGTATCGGCCCAGCAAGTCCGCCCAAGGCATGCTGTCGTCTGACTGATTTTAGATTCATTTGCGCCTAATCCAGCACTCTTCGGCAAAAAAAGCCAGCCCCGGACATTCGGAGCTGGCTTTTACGCATATTTATTCTCACTTCATTCTTCTTACTTAACCAGCAATGATTTGCCGGTCATTTCCTTAGGCTGCTCCATTCCCATGAGCTCAATAAGAGTGGGAACGATATCGCACAGGGCGCCGCCTTCACGCAGCTTGCAGGATGGGTCTGCATTTACCAGGATGAATGGTACCGGATTGGTGGTATGAGCTGTAAATGGCTCCCCGGTCTCATAGTCCACCAGCTGCTCCGCATTTCCATGGTCCGCACAGATAAACATGACGCCGTCCACTTCCCTGATGGCCTCCACTGCACGGCCCACGCAGGCGTCCACTGTCTCGATGGCCTTGATGGCTGCGTCCTCTACCCCGGTATGGCCTACCATGTCAGGGTTTGCAAAGTTGATGATGATGACATCGTATTTGCCGGATTTGATGGCTTCCACCAGCTTATCGCACACGCCGTTGGCGCTCATCTCAGGCTTTAAATCATAGGTTGCAACTTCCTTTGGAGAAGGAACCAGAATGCGGTCCTCACCCTCGTTGGGTTCTTCCACACCGCCGTTGAAGAAGAAGGTCACATGCGCATATTTCTCAGTCTCCGCAATCCTTACCTGTGTCTTTTTGTGGGCTGCCAGGAATTCGCCAAAGGTATTGGTGATACTCTCCTTCTTAAAGGCAACCAGCTTGTTCTGGATGGTCTCATCATAATCCGTAAAGCATACATACACCAGGTCCAGCCTTTTCTCCCTTGGGAAGCCGTCAAAGCTGTCGTCGCAGAATGCACGGGTAATCTCCCTTGCACGGTCCGGACGGAAGTTGTAGAAAATCACGGAATCCTTATCCTGGATGGTGGCCGCAGGCTTGCCGTCCTTCATCACCACAAAGGGGATGACGAACTCATCTGCCTTGCCGCTGTCATAAGAAGCCTGGATGCCTGCAGCAGCGCTTTCTGCCTGATTTCCTTCGCCCTTTGTCAGAGCGTTGTAAGCCAGCTCCACGCGGTCCCATCTCTTATCACGGTCCATGGCATAGTAACGTCCCATGACAGACGCTACCTCGCCTACGCCGATCTCCTTCATCTTTGCTTCCAGCTGCTCCACAAAGCCCTTTCCTGATTCAGGAGGCGTATCGCGGCCATCCAGGAAACAGTGTACATAAACCTTCTTTAAGCCGTTCTTCTTAGCCAGCTCCAGCAGGCCGTAGATATGGGTGTTGTGGCTGTGTACGCCGCCATCAGACACCAGCCCGAACATATGAAGGGCAGAATCATGTTTTTTGCAGTTTTCAATTGCTGTGAGGAACTCCGGAATCTGGAAAAAGTCCCCGTCCTGAATGGATTTTGTGATTCTGGTCAGTTCCTGGTATACGATACGGCCTGCTCCCATGTTCAGATGACCTACCTCAGAGTTGCCCATCTGTCCCTCGGGAAGTCCCACTGCCATGCCGCTGGCCTCGCCCTTTACAAAGGGGCACTGGCTCATGAGCTGGTCCATAACCGGAGTCTTGCCCTCGCATACAGCGTTGTGCTGGCAGTTATCGTTCAGTCCGTAGCCGTCTAAAATCATTAATACGGTTGGTTTTTTACTCATTTTCAATCTCCTTCTGTTTTAAATGCCCTGCCGCCTTATGGCGCGTGAATCCCGCATTGGGTCACGCTCCGGTCAGGAGCAGGGCACACATTCCGTTATTACTTGTTGTAATTTACAATCTTGCCAAAGTCAGGCTTTAAGGAAGCGCCGCCTACCAGTCCTCCATCAATATCCGGCTGTGCGAAAAGCTCCGGAGCGGAAGATGCGGATACAGAGCCGCCGTACTGGATACGGATTGCCTCAGCTGTAGCCTCATCGTAAATCTCTCCAATGCATACACGGATAGCTGCGCAGACTTCCTCAGCCTGCTCTGTGGTAGCCACCTTGCCGGTGCCGATTGCCCAGATTGGCTCGTAAGCAATAACCGCAGTCTTAGCCTGGTCAGCTGTCACATTCAGGAATGCAATCTTAATCTGCTGGCGGATCCAGTCAATGGTGATTCCCTGCTCCCTCTGTGTGAGTGTCTCTCCGCAGCAGACAATCGGTGTGATGCCGTGTTCAAAGGCCTTTAACACCTTTTTGTTCACGGTCTCATCTGTCTCTGCGAAATACTCGCGTCTCTCTGAATGACCGATGATTACGTACTTAACGCCGGCGTCTACCAGCATGTTGGGAGAAATCTCGCCTGTATAAGCGCCCTTCTCCTCATAGTACATGTTCTCGGCTCCGATACAGATATTGGATCCCTTAGCTGCTTCCATAGCAGGAATAATGTCAATGGCAGGCACACAGAATACCACATCCACATCCTCATTCGCTACCAATGGCTTTAACTCATTTACAAGGGCAACCGCCTCTGACGGAGTCATGTTCATCTTCCAGTTGCCTGCTATAATTTTCTTTCTTGACATTGTATTTTACCTCTCCCTTTCACACTGTAATCACTTATGGGAAAACCGAATTAAGCTTTGTTGTCAGCTGCAGCCACACCTGGCAGTTCCTTGCCCTCCAGGAATTCCAGGGAAGCGCCGCCGCCGGTGGAGATATGGGTCATCTTATCAGCAAAGCCCAGTCTCTTCACAGCATTGACAGAGTCGCCGCCGCCGATAACCGTGGTGGCATCTGCCAGTTCAGCAACCGCACGGCATACTTCCAGTGTGCCTTCTGCGAAGTTGGAGAACTCGAACACGCCCATAGGTCCGTTCCACACAACCGTCTTGGCGCCCTGCAGTGCTTCCTTGTAAAGCGCGATGGTCTTAGGTCCGATGTCAAATCCTGACCAGCCTGCGTCAATTACATCCACTACTTTATGCTCGGTGTCGTTGGAGAATTCCTTTCCTTCCACATGGTCAACAGGAAGCAGCAGCTTAACGCCCTTCTCTTCTGCCTTCTTAATCATCTCCAGTGCATAGTCCAGCTTATCTGCCTCACATAAGGAATTGCCGATTTCCTGGCCCTGTGCCTTTGCAAAGGTGTAAGCCATACCTCCGCCGATAATCAGGGTGTCAACCTTGTCTAACAGGTTGTTAATTACATTAATCTTATCGGAAACCTTGGCGCCGCCCAGAATGGCCACGAATGGACGAACCGGATTCTCAACCGCCTGTCCTAAGAACCTGATTTCCTTTTCCATCAGGTATCCCACCACGTTCTCCTTGGTAAATCTGGTAACGCCTACGTTGGAGCAGTGTGCCCTGTGGGCTGTGCCGAATGCGTCGTTTACGAAAATGCCGTCGCACAGGTCAGCCAGCTCTTTTGCATAAGCCTCGCTTGCAGCATCGCCGTCTTTGAATTTGGTCTCCTCAACTCTGTAACGGGTATTCTGAAGAAGCAGAACCTCTCCGTCCTTTAACTCAGCAGCTACCTTCTGTGTCTCAGGCCCTGTTACCTTTGGATCGTCCACAAACTTAACCTCTACGCCCAGTCTTTCGCTCAGAGCAGGAGCAACAGGAGCAAGGCTCATCTCCGGAACGGGCTCGCCCTTTGGCTTGCCTAAATGGGAGCACAGGATAACCTTGGCGCCCTGGTCAAGAAGCTTCTTTATGGTAGGGATGGCTCCGTCAATACGGTTATAGTTCTGGATAACGCCTTCCTTTAACGGAACGTTGAAATCACAGCGTACCAGTACTTTTTTTCCCTGTAAATCTTTTAAATCATCAACTGTTTTCTTGTTTAACATATTTCTTTCCCCTTTCAGAGTCATTGATACATTTGGCGAACAAAGGGCCCGGCCCAAACGACCGGACCCTTCATGAGTCTACTTAGAAATTACTGTCCTGTTGTCACAATTAGCCTAACTCAGCAAAGTACTTGATTGTCCTTACCATCTGGCTTGTGTAGGAGTTCTCATTGTCATACCATGAAACAACCTGTACTTCATACAGATCATCTGCAATCTGAGCTACCATGGTCTGTGTTGCATCGAACAGAGAACCATATCTCATGCCGATAACGTCGGAAGATACGATGGCATCCTCATTGTATCCAAAGGACTCGCTGGCAGCTGCCTTCATAGCTGCGTTGATGTCTTCCTTTGTAACACCAGCCTTCTTAACAACAGCTGTTAAGATTGTGGTGGAACCGGTTGGTACAGGTACACGCTGTGCGGAACCGATTAACTTGCCGTTCAGCTCTGGGATAACCAGGCCGATAGCCTTAGCTGCACCAGTGGAGTTAGGAACGATGTTAGCTGCGCCGGCTCTTGCTCTTCTTAAATCGCCTTTTCTGTGTGGTCCGTCCAGAATCATCTGATCGCCTGTGTAAGCGTGGATGGTGGACATGATACCGCTCTGGATAGGAGCATAATCATTCAGAGCCTTAGCCATAGGAGCTAAGCAGTTTGTTGTACAGGAAGCTGCGGAGATAATCTTATCATCAGCTGTCAGTACATTCTCATTAACGCTGTATACAATAGTAGGAAGGTCATTGCCTGCAGGAGCGGAGATAACAACTTTCTTAGCGCCTGCCTCGATGTGTGCCTGAGCTTTGTCCTTAGAGCAGTAGAATCCTGTACACTCCAGAACTACGTCTACGCCGATTTCGCCCCATGGAAGATCAGCAGCCTTTGGCTCCTTGTAGATGGTGATTTTCTTGCCGTCTACAGTGATGGAATCCTCTCCAGCCTCAACAGTGTGCAGACCCTGGCCATAAACGCCGGCATATCCGCCCTGTGCTGTATCATACTTTAACAGATGAGCTAACATCTTAGGATCGGTTAAGTCATTGATAGCTACTACATCGTAACCTTCTGCTCCGAACATCTGACGGAAAGCCAGACGTCCAATACGTCCAAATCCATTAATCGCTACTTTTACTGCCATGATTCAATTCCTCCTAGTTTGTTAAAAAATATATTATTGTTAAATATTAATCAACTTCTCTCTATTGTAATCAATTTCTAAAGAAATGGCAAGTCCTTTTTTTATTTTTACGGATCTTTGACCTTTTTATACGAAGAAAAGACTGGAATCTTGCCATTCGGGTATTTTCTGCTATAATGTTGTTATGAAATGCGTATGAAAATGCCGGTATTAATAAAAATACTGCTGTTTTTTTATTAAGAAGCTATTATTTATATAGAAGCAAAGGAGAAGCTCCGATGATATACGACTGCCATCTGCACACTGAATTTTCCGGTGACTCCAACACCCCCATCAGCCTGCAGATTGAGAAAGCCATAGAACTGGGCATGAAGGAGATGTGCATTACCGACCACCACGACTACGATTCCGGATTCTGCGACTGTGATTTTATCCTGGATATCCCCACCTATCTCACGTCCCTGCGCATGCTCCAGGCAGAGTACAGGGACCGCATCCGCATCAACATCGGAATCGAGCTGGGACTTCAGGATCATCTTAAGGAATATTTGGAGCACTTTGTAAAGCGCTACGGGGATTCCTTTGATTTCATCATCGGATCCAGCCATTTTGTAAAGAGCATGGACCCATATGACCCGGAATACTGGAACAAGCGGGGCGAGGTGCCCGGCTTTGAGGATTTCTTTGAAGCCTCCCTGGTGCGTGTCAGAGACCTGTGCCGCACCTTTGATTCCTTTGGCCATCTGGATTATGCGGTGCGCTACGCTCCCCACCAGAATGACTTTTACGACTACCGGCATCTGAGCCAGTGGATTGACCCTCTCTTAAAGATTCTTATTGAAAACGGCAAATCCCTGGAGTGCAACACAGGCGGTTTCAAGTACGGCCTGGGCCAGCCCAATCCCTGCCGGAAGATTCTCATGCGCTACCGGGAGCTGGGAGGCGAGATGATAACCATTGGATCCGACGCCCATACCCCGGAATATGTGGGTTATGCCTTTGACACCTGCCGCGAACTGCTGTCTGACTGCGGTTATAGATATTTTACCGTGTACCATGGCAGAAAGCCGGAATTCATTCCTCTTTAGCCGGAAGTTTCCGTCTGCGTCTGAAAACGCCGTACAATCTTTTACCTCAAGACTGTACGGCATTTATTATATTTATGTATTTAGTTTAATATGTCTATGCACCTCATCCCGCACTTTCCGTCTTCATGGCCGTCTTTACATCCTTAAGAAACTGCTCCCATGCGTCCTCATGCTCCACATAATACTTGGGGCAGAGTTTTTCATTCACATCATAATGGCGTATAACGTCCCCGGGCGTCAGTTTCAGCTGCCTGCAGAGGAAGGCTGTCAAATCCACCAGGGATTCATAGGTGGCATCATTGAACTTTCCGCTGTCGTCCGGATGGCACACCTCTATGGCGACTGTGGTGTTGTTTAAAGGGGCATTGGCATAGGCAATCTCATTTACAGGGATGCACTGGATAACTTCACCTTCCAGCCCCACCACAAAATGGCTGCTGGCAGACGAACCGCTTTTTTGCGGGTCCTGGTCAGCCAGGCTGTCAAAATAGTCCCTGTTATTCTTGGCCGTGGAGCCGGGATTGGCCACATAGTGTATGACAATCTTATCCACCTTCTGACGCCCCACGTCCGGTCTGGAAAATATATTCTTCCTTATAAAATCCTGCTCTACATAATCCGGCACCTCCACCGCCTTCAAATCCACGGTATAAGGCCGCTCCCATCCCCAGAGGTAATAGCCTCCGCCCAGACCGGCGCCGGCGCCCAATATGAGCACCAGCAAAAGTGCAAGGAAGGACACGCCTTTGCCCGAACGGTTCCGGTGTTCTCCTGAGCCTGAATTTCCTGCTTTTTTACTTCTTTGGGACCGGTCAGCCTTCTTTCCGGTGTTCTGGACCTCCTGCGCCGTTCTGTCAGCAGACTTTCTGGCTGCAGATGTTCTGGCTGCAGACGTTCTGGCCTCCGGCACCCCATCTCCTATACCGGGCTTTCTCCTGGAAATCCGCTCTCGTCTGGGCCTGCCCCCTATGTAGGAATCCCCCACAGGAGGATTCTGCCGGCCTGACGCAGGCCTGTTGGGCTCCAGCGGTACCTGCCGGATATCTTCGTATTCTCTCATCCTGTCTATATCGTTGGTCCGTTCCTCTTTCATCCTTTCGTACACCTTTCATTGATTCATGTTCCGCTGATTCTGTCACATGAACAATATAACATTTTTCAGCCTAAAACACAATGGATGTTGCATTTTATAAACCAATCTGTAAAATCTTAAAATAGATGCAACTTTATCCCCGCCTCAGACGTCTAACAGTCAGAAGGATACGAAAGGAGGATGCAGATACATGGGCTTATACAACAATACGGCGGAAACAGAACGTCTCCTTACAGAAAATTATGAACGCTACTACCGCCTGGCATTTAAGCTGATGCGAAACCAGGATGATGCCCTGGATGTAGTCCAGGAAAGCGCCTATCGGGCAATTAAGGACTGCAAAGGGGTCAGAAATAAAGACTACCTGTCCACATGGATTTACCGGATCGTGGTCAACACAAGCCTGGATATGCTGCGCAGGAAAAAGAAAGAAACACCCACAGAAGAAATGCCGGAGACTCCCACAGAGGACCATTACCAGGACCTGGACTTAAAACAGATGATAAACCGGCTGGATGACAAAAGCAGGACCGTCATCATACTGCGGTATTTTGAGGATCTTAAATTAGAAGATATTGCTGATATAGTAGGTGAAAATCTCAATACAGTAAAGGCCAGGCTTTACCGTACCCTGAAAAAACTAAGGCTGGAACTGGAGCCAATGCCCTTGGGCGCAAACCAGAACCATTTTTCAGAAAGGAGCCATGCTCATGAAACAGGAAGAAAACAGACCGATGGATAAGCTGAAATCAGATTATGAAAGCATACCGGTTCCAACGGAAGCAAAGGAACGCATGCTTGCGGGCATTGCCCAGGCAAAAAAAGAACAGAAAGGTGTGATTATCATGAAATTCGCAAAAGGCGGGGCCGCTGCCGCTGCCATGATTGCCATTACCGTGCTGGCCAACGCCACTCCGGCCCTTGCCAATGCCATGGAACAGATTCCGGTCATTGGATCCATTGCAAAGGTGGTAACCTTCCGCACCTATGAAGATAAAAAAGATAATTTTGAGGCAGATATCAAGGTTCCCCAGGTGACGATTGAAGGGACCGAGGGCGCCCAGGTACCGGCCAACAAATCCATAGAGGATTACGGCAATGAGCTTATCGCCATGTACGAGGAAGAATTGTCCAGGGACAACGGAGAGGGGCACTATGGCCTGGATTCACAGTATGAAGTGGTGACAGACAACAGCAAATACCTGTCCATCCGCATTGATACCACCCTTACCATGGCCAGCGGCACTCAGTTTGTCAAGGTATTTACCATAGATAAGGTTACCGGCAGCATCATCTCCTTAAAAGACCTGTTCCATGACCGTCCGGAAATGCTGGAGGCCGTCAGCGATAATATAAAGAGCCAGATGGCCCAACAGATGGCAAAGGATGACTCTGTGGTGTACTTCTACCAATCCGATATGCCGGATGAGGATTTCAAGGGACTAACAGGCGATGAAAGTTATTACTTCAATGAAAACGGCGAACTTGTGATTACCTTTAATGAATATGATGTGGCGCCGGGATACATGGGTGCCGTACAATTCACCATTCCCGGTTCCGTTACAGGTACATTTTAAATACCGAATCCTGCTAAATACCCAATCCTGCCATGCATATTTTCCATCCCCGCCTTCCATACTAATCCTGAGGTGATGAATATGATAGAGCGAGATGAACTTCCCATTGGATTTACCATGGAGCTGGCCATGAATCCCGAAGCCATGAGCCGTTTCTCCGGTCTTACGGAGCCGGAGCAGAAACAGGTGGTAAACAGGGCCAGAAACATAATGAGCCATGAGGAAATGCGCAACTACGTGGAAAATATGTTTACGGAAGGATGATGGCACATGGACAGAATACAGACACCCGGAAAGCAGGATCCCGGCAGACAGGAACCCCTGGAACTTCCAGGAAGAAACAGCAGCACCTATGGGGATGGAGACATTCCTGAAATAGATTTACCCGGCGCTGATAACGCCACCCATGATTTTCCTCAGGAATTTCCTGAAAACCGCATGCAGTCCTGATGAATCAGGGCTGCATTTTTCCGCGCACTTTTCCCCCCTTCCTTCCCGGGCCGGCGCCTGCAATCGTCACAGCACAAAACAGCACAATGCCCGGAGGACCGCAGATACGGCCCGCTCCGGGCATTGTGCTGGTATGTGTTCTGTTTCAGGTACAGTCCTTACGGACTGTCCTCATTGCATAAACGGAGGAGGAGGGATTTGAACCCTCGCGCCGGTGCTACCGACCTACTGGTGTTCGAAGCCAGACCCTTCAGCCACTTGGGTACTCCTCCAAAAAAATGCCAACTACTGCATTATACACTAAAATCCGTGTTTTGTGTAGTAGTTGGCGTTAATTTTTTAGACATTTTCGCAAATTCTAAAACTGCCTTTCATACAGCCTCAAATTTCCTCTAACTGGCTGCTGCCTGCATCTCGGTATATTCCGCAGGATTTGGAACAGGCACATCCACGGGCTGGCCGGGATCCGCTATTCCCACATCGCCGTCCAGATTCACACTGAAGGTCTCACCCTGCATGGTCATATCCATATCCATCTTAAGGCGCATCTTAATGCAGTCGCCGGCCGGATTAACCACATATTCTCCGCGGATATTGTGAAGCTTCATATCAAGGCCGTCCAGCATGCCTGTAAGTCCGGTGGAACCCAGTACCATCTGCATGTACTCGTTCATCTTGGCATCATTGATGGTATAGCCGATGACCTTGTTCTCTCCCTCATCCCACAGGCTAAAGTCTCCAACCAAATCTTCCGGCACATCGAATGCCTTGGATGACGCCAGGGCCTGGTTCATCATGTCTCCCATGGCCACAGGGTACTTAACCTTCTGGCCCAGCATATCCATGTAGATATAACCGTCCAGATAATACATGGAATAGGTGATAGGCTCACTTTCCGGAACCGTCATACGGCAATAGGCCATGTAGCGCATCTGGCTGGGATCCTGTATATGATTCATCTTCATATTCATCTCCAGCCGCATATCAACGGGACCAATACCTTCATTCTCAAACAGGCTGCCTGACATCTTCATCTTGAAATCGTAAAAGGCGTTCATATCCGTCATGTTCTGGTTTCTGGCTTCCACTGCCTTGTACAGCTCCAATGCTTCCTGTGACTGGGCCGCATAGGCGGTCATGGGACATAAAAGGGCAACTCCCAGAACCACTGCCGCCAGACGTTTCATCAATTTCATGTAATCCCTCCTTGTCTTAAACAAACCTTTGGTGTTATGTCCATTGTAACGCATCAGGTATTATTTGTAAATGTGGAAGGATTTACGTTTTCCTTACATTTACAATTGTTCTTTATTGTCCAAAATACTGGTTCACCCCAGCCACCAGACCGTCTGCCAGCGTGGCCAGCGTGGCCGAAGAGTGGTCGGATGCCTTATCTCCCAGCTCTATATCCACAGAAGGTACCGTGGAAAAGGAAGTCTGGGTCAGATCCATGGCCATGGAGCCGCCGGAAAATATCTTGACTCCCGCCCCCTTAAGGCCAGCCACCAGGCTTTCACCAAGGGCGTTGTGCTGCTGCCAGTGGGACTTTACAGGTTCCATGCTGCGGTATGATTCCACATTGGGAACACTCATGTAAAATGCCCCTTTGTTATTGGTGGTGGAATCCCAGTGAAGGGCAATATGGCAGTCGCTTGCATTGTTGGCAATGACAGTTCTGGCTATGTTGTCCAGCTGGACATCGTCGCTCTCCCGGATCATCAGCACATCATATCCTGCCGCCAGCAGCTTATCCTTAAGTATTTTTGCCATGGACAGCGTCACCTTACTCTCAGGAGTTCCGTCAGAAAAGGTCATGCCGCCTGACGCGGCTGCCGCAGAGGTGGCCCCTGCGCCGGTAGTGCCTCCGGTTACCTTGGGAGTGCCGTCGGGATGACACTGCGTCTTGACAGAAGCTCCCCCCTTTGTTCCATGACCCGCGTTGACACAAACCGTGATGCCTTTGGGACTGGCTGCCTCGGAACGGTACAGGACTGCCGCACCCGAATTAATCTTGGAAAACTCCGCGTATTTCCACGAAGGATTCAGGGTTATCTCCCCGCTGTCCACACATGCCTGAGGCGGCAAAGCTGCGGTCTCCGGAACCTGGGTGGTTATATATCCCGATGATATGTAGCCCGCTGTCCCATTATAATCAATTCTGGTCCATTGCTCTCCCTTCCCGGTGCGCTTTAGCGCTGTCCCGGGACTGGCGTATGTAAGAATGTTGGAATCATCCCCGGTATCGCAGGCAGAGCGTATACGCACACTGCCGCCGTCTGATGATTTCACATAAACCGTGTCCGACACATCCTCAAACTGGGGCATGGGGGCTGTGGTCCGCTCTGTGTCCAGTTTGATGGTCTCAGCCTTACTGCCATTATCCGCACTGCCTTCTCCCTGTACAGCTGAGGCCCCGACGGCTGCCGGGCTCTCCCGGCTCCAGGACGCCTCCCCGCCTTCGGACTGGATTCTGGCCTTCATCTCGCTGCTGGACTCATAGTTTTGGCAACCGGTCAGTCCCATGCCGGCGGCCAGGATGCCTGCCAGACCAATGGCGGCCAGACCATTTGCCCGCCGTTTGCTGCGTGCCGTTCCGTTATGTTCTATTCTGTCTGTGGGCGCCCCGCTGCTTTTACATCCGGCGCTTCTTTCTCTTATCTTCCGCTTCATCTTATTATGGTACCTCCGCCTGCCACATAATCCCCGTCGTAGAATACCACGGCCTGCCCGGGAGTCACAGCCCGGACCGGCTCATGGAAACAGCATTCCACCATATCATCCCCGATTTCGCGGATGGTACAGGGGCTTCCTCTGTGGCTGTATCTGATTTTGGCCATGACGTCCATGGGCTTTCCGTGAAGTCCGTCAACTGCCATCCAGTTCAGTTTATCGCAGCGGAGCACATTTGTAAATACATCCTCATTGTCACCGATGACAACTTCATTCGTTTCAGGGCGTATTTCCACCACGAAAACAGGGCGTCCCATGGAAAGGTTCAGCCCCTTTCTCTGGCCCACCGTATAGTGTGTAATGCCCCGATGGCGCCCCAGAACACGGCCGTCCAGGTCCACGAAGTTTCCCGGCGGCAGCTCCCTTCCAGTGTACTCCTCAATAAACGACGCGTAGTCGTGGTCAGGGATAAAGCAAATCTCCTGGCTGTCCGGTTTATGCGCCACCGGCAGCCCCAGGCGCTTTGCCATATCCCGTATCTCCTCCTTGTGGTAGCTTCCCACAGGCATCAGGGTATGGGACAGCTGTTCCTGGGTCAGGTTATAGAGAGCGTATGTCTGGTCCTTTGCGGCTGTAACCGAGGGTTTCAGGGAATAACGCCCTCCCGGCAGCCTGTCTATCTGCGCATAATGGCCTGTGGCGATGTAATCAGCCCCAATGGCCATGCTCCGCCTGAGCAGCGACTCCCACTTCACATGGCGGTTGCAGGCAATACACGGGTTGGGCGTCCTTCCCTCCACGTACTCACCCACAAAATAATCCATCACGTTTTTACGGAACTCTTCCTTAAAATTCATGACATAATAAGGGATACCCAGGTCCATGGCAACCCTTCTGGCGTCATCCACCGCGCTTAAACCGCAGCAGCCGCCCTCTGCCTCCTGGACCTCAGTATCCTCATCCTGCCAAATCTGCATGGTCACGCCAATCACATCGTAACCCTGTTCCTTTAACAGCCAGGCTGCCACGGAGGAGTCAACTCCTCCTGACATGCCTACTACTACCTTCCTGCTCAATAGTTCTCCTCTTCTTCCTCTTCCTCAATATTATCCTTAGGCTTTTCTAAGCCCTCAATGGTAATACCGTTTTTCTGTGCATAATCCCAGAGGGCCGCATGGATTGCTTCCTCTGCCAACAGAGAACAGTGTACCTTAACAGGCGGCAGTCCGTCAAGTGCTTCCATGACTGCTTTATTGGTAACAGCCATGGCCTCCCGGACTGTCTTTCCCTTTACCAGCTCCGTGGCCATGCTGCTGGTTGCCACGGCAGCCCCGCAGCCAAAGGTTTTGAACTTCACGTCACGGATAACCTGATTCTCATCAATATCCAGGTAAATCCGCATGATATCGCCGCATTTGGGATTTCCCACTGTCCCCATTCCGCTGGGGTTCTCTATCTCACCCACATTTCTGGGGTGCTCAAAATGGTCCATTACTTTTTCTGTGTACATCTATATTCCTCCTGAATCGTTCCAAGTTTATCTTTCATACAGGATTCTCCCTGTATATTATTTTTTCTCACTGCCATTGTGCTTCATATAATCCTCATACAAAGGCGACATGCTGCGCAGGTATCCCACGATATCCTTAATCTGCTCCACCACATAATCCATCTCTTCCTCTGTGTTCTCCTCGCTTAAGGTAAGACGGAGGGAGCCGTGGGCAATCTCATGGGGCAGCCCGATGGCCAAAAGCACATGGGAGGGGTCCAGTGACCCAGAGGTACAGGCGGAACCGCTGGATCCGCAGATTCCCGCCATATCCAGTTTGATGAGAAGGGATTCACCTTCAATAAACTGGAAAGCAAAATTCACATTGTTGGGAAGGCGGCTGGTGCGTGATCCGTTGATTCTGGTAAAGGGCACCTCATCCATAACCCGCTTCATCAGATAATCCCGCAGCTGCGTTTCCCTGGCAGCCCGTTCCTCCATGGTGGCCATGGCCAGCTCCACTGCCTTGCCGTATCCCACTATGCCGGGCACATTCTCTGTTCCCGCACGGCGCTTGCGCTCCTGGGCGCCTCCGTGGATAAAGGAACGAATCTTTACGCCTGTGCGGATATAGAGGAATCCGATTCCCTTGGGCCCGTTCAGCTTGTGTCCGCTGGAGCTGAGCATGTCAATATTGTACTCATCCACATGGATGGGCACATGGGCAAATGCCTGTACCGCATCGGTGTGGAACAGAATCCCGTTTTCCCTGGCAATGGCCCCGATTTCCTTGATAGGCTCAATGGTGCCGATCTCATTATTGGCAAACATCACTGATATGAGGATGGTATCCGGCCTGATAGCCTTCTTAAGCTCATCCAGCTTGACCACTCCATTTTCATCCACATCCAGATATGTGACCTCGTATCCCCTTTTCTCCAGGTACTGGCAGGTGTGAAGGATGGCGTGGTGTTCAATCTTGGTGGTTATGATGTGTTTTCCTTTATTTCCATAGGCCTCAGCCGTGGCCACCAGGGCCCAGTTATCGGCCTCGCTGCCTCCGGCCGTGAAATATATCTCATTGGTCTTTGCCTCCAGTGACTGGGCAATGGTCTCCCTTGCATGGTTTACAGCCTTTTTACTCTCAGTGGAAAAATCGTAGACCGAGGAGGGATTACCGTAATATTCTGTAAAGTATGGAAGCATGGCCTCCACCACCTCCGGCCTGGTCTTTGTGGTGGCTGCATTATCCAGATAAATCAATTGCTTCATAATAAAAATCCGCCTTTCTGTAGTCCTAAAGTTAAAAGCTTCATCTACGCTTTTTACTATACCATAGTATTCCTACAATTTCAATAGGAATACTTGTTTTATATGGTACTACTGTTATTATATGAAGCACGTGTGCGCTTAAACAATCATAGGCCGGATTATTCAGGCCCAAAGGAACCGTAAAAGGGCAGACGAATCATATAAAAATTCGTTCTGCCCTCTCATCATTTAACAGGATATTCTATTATATATTCTATTACGTATTCTATTAATACCAGTACGGCTCCCAATCCCCCGCAAGTCTTGTAAGCGCCTCCATATAGAAATAATCGCCCCAGGTATTGCACTCATCCACGCCCCGGTTGGCGCAGGGATTGCCTGCGCTGGCCCTGGCATAGGTACCGTGGAGAAGAAGGCCGTTGGACTCCTCATGACACCTCACTGCGCACCGGTCACTGAGCGCCTTCACCAGACGCCTGGCCATATCCCCATAATATGCCGCCTCCCCGCCTTCCATATACTTAACCATCTCCAGCATACCGCAGGCCGCAATTGCCGCGGAGGAGGAATCCCTAGGCTCTGAACTGCCGTCGTCAAAATCAAAATCCCAATAAGGGATTAAATCTGACGGCAGATGCTTTAGAAAATAATCCGTCACCTTCCGGAACACATCCGCATACTCCGGTTTTCTCTCAATCCGGTAGCTCAGGGCGCTTCCGTATATCCCCCAGGCCTGGCCCCTGCTCCAGGCAGAGCCGTCCCGGTTGCCCTGGTGGGTGACGCCTTTTACAGGAGCTCCTGTCTCCGGGTCAAAGAAATAGGTGTGGTACGTACTGTGGTCCGGCCGAATCACACAGTCCATGGCTGTCCTTATATGGGCTTCTGCCTTTTTCCGGTACGTCTGGTCTCCCGTTGTCTCACTGGCCCAGAACAGTAACGGCATGTTGAGGAGG
>OGPD01000578.1_pt1 | contig 39611 bp, 38 predicted proteins | sample 1552861 | NCBI WGS metagenome assembly OGPD01 (sample SAMEA2580280, study PRJEB22360) | human gut metagenome | biome: human gut; feature: human-associated habitat; material: faeces | place: Denmark | collected 2008/2010
CAGCTTTCATCGTACATACTTCACCTCAGTTTTCGAGAATATTAGTATTTTAGTTAAAAATATCGAAACCAAAATGTTTTTCTTTTGCTTAACATCAAAACCTTTATCTATTGTAATAATTACAGTCATTATAGCACGTTTGTACCCCCCCGCAAGACACTTGCTTTGAGCCTGTGTAAAACGCCTTCGAGTCTTGGGGCGCATTACGCCAGCGGCTTTAAAACTGTCGGCGTCTGCGCGTTTATAATATTGCTGCCTCCCAACAATCAAAAGCATGCCGCGCTGAAAGAGACTGAAAAAAGCTGCGGCTTGTAAAAAAGCCGCAGCTACAGCAGTACTGTTTACTTAAAATCTATTTCCTTTCCCAGCACCTGCAATATCTTATCCAGCAGATTAACGCTGCAGTTGCATTCCTCCCGTTCGATACGGCCGTAATAATTGACCGACATATTACAGCGTTCGGCCACGTCGTTTTGGGTCAGCCCCAGCTCCAGCCGCAGCTGGTATAATTTGCGGCCGATGTTATTATAAGTATGCTTGCTCATTTTGCACCTCAGCTAAAAGTTTTGACTGTGAAAAATTTTAACCGCAAAAGCAGCAAAGCAAAATAACCCTATGGGTTGTATTTCTTATAGCCTACCCCAAAGGTTGTTTACAAAACAAATACAAAGGCGCATACTGAGCCCTGTTATGCATAACGCTTTACAGTACGGCCCGCCGTCATAAAATTATGGGAAGAACTGATAGAAATATCTATTTTGACAGATACTAATACAAGCAGCGCGGCTGCCCAGGCACTGCAGCTTTTGATAACTGCGGCGCAGGCAGGCGACAACGGTGCTTTACTGAAGCTGTGCAGTGATTTTAAGCCCCTGCTCAGCAGCGAAGCACGGCGCGAGATGTTTTATAATTCACTGGGGAAAGATGCGGAAGGCATCGCTGTGCTGGCTTTTATCGAGCTGGTACTCAAATACAGTGGTACTGATTATGTAAACTGGCCCGGTTACGCGCGCTGCAGAGTACATTTCGCTTTGTTCGACGCCATGCAGAAGCAGGGCCGGATCTGGGAAAACGAGATCGCCGTCAATACTGACAGCGAGAAAGGCACCGCCCTTCTGGATGAGGCCGGGTTGCAGCAGGGGCTGCCGGACGATATTGCCCAACTGCTGCTGTCACTGGAAGTACGGCAGGCTTTAAAACAGCTGACTGCCGAACAGCAGCAGGTTATCGAGCTGTTGTTTTTGCGCGAGCAGAAACCGAAAGAAGCAGCCCGCCTGCTGGGCTGCAGTGTACGCAACGTCACCAAGCACCGGCTCAAAGGGCTGGATAAGCTGCGGCTGCTGCTGAAGCAGAACGGCTGACCGGCTCAACTAATCGCCGTAATTTCATAGATAAAAATAAAAAAGCATCGACAAAATTTGTCGATGCTTTTTATTTTTAGTGATGTGTGCCTCTGACAACAGTAATCCCATGCTGCTCCAGGTATTCGGCAGTTTTGGTGATCACCGGGCATTCATGTTTTTCTCCCTGTGCGTCCTTCTTTTTGGTACAGCCGCTCAAATGCACGGCTTCAACGCCGATAGTAACAAGACGGTCCAGCTTTTTGCGCAGACCTTCCTCGTTATTGGGCATCTGTACATCACCGCAGCCGCTGCAGTTCAAAAAAGCGGCCAGTTCTGTTTCCTCTGCCTCATAAACGGCAAAAGCGTTGGTTTTATTATTGAAAGCTTTAAGACAGCCGCTGCCGGTACAGTTATTACTGGTACGCAGACATCTTAAAACAGCGATCTTTTTCATAGGCATTTTTCCTTTGATTATTTTTACTGCTCTGTTTCTGCCAGCACCTCTTTAAAGCAGTTGGTCAGGCTGGCAAAATCTGCCAGCGACAGCGTTTCGCCCCGGCGCTTGGGGTCGATACCGGCACGTTCCAACCATGCCGCAGCCTGTACGCTGCTGATGCCCATATTTTTGAGAGCGTTACTGAGCATTTTACGGCGTACGGAAAAAGCCGCCTTTACGACTTTGAAGAACAGTTTTTCATCGCAGACCTCGACCGGAGGCACGGTGCGGCGTTTGCAGACAATGACGGCACTGTCGACATTGGGCGCCGGGATAAAGGATTCCGGCGGTACGATAAAGGCTATCTCCGGCTCGGTATAATATTGAATCGAAACTGACAAAGCGCCGTAATCTTTGCCGCCGGGCTTCGCGACCATCCGCTCGGCTACTTCCTTCTGCACCATGGCAACCAGCCGTTCCATAGGCAGGCGCTGTTCCAGCAGATTGAAAATGATCGGCGTGGTAATATAATAAGGCAGGTTAGCCGCCACCTTAAAGGTCGGCGCGCCAACAATATTTTTGATATCGACTTCCAGGATATCGCCGTTTTCTATACGCACATTATCGTAACCTTCCAGTGTTTTTGCCAACACCGGCAGCAGCCTTTTATCCAGCTCGACTGCTACGACCCTGGCGCCGCTCTGCGCCAGTCCCTGAGTCAAAGTGCCTATACCGGGGCCGACCTCTAAAACCGTGTCGTCCTCAGACAGTTCTGCAGCAGCAACGATCCTGCGTACGACTTCTTCGTCGATCAGGAAGTTCTGTCCCAGTCTTTTATCCGCTTTTAATTTAAAGGTGCGCAATATATGATTGGTGACTTCGCGTCTGGCAATGATCGGTTTATCCATGCTGTTCTCCTAACTGCGCAAGCGCCTCGTCAAATTCGCTGCGGGTGACCCCATAGCTGTTGAGCCGCTCTAAAAACCTTTTGGCGTTGCCGTAGCCGATGCCCAGCAAAGCGCCCATTTTATCACGGCGATACGCCGCACTGCCTGTTCCGGCCAGATCGTTCTGCCACAGGTCTTGGCTGGTAAATTCGCTGTCAGGCTTATATTCATGGTGGCGCACCTTACTCAGCGCTGCCAGGATCGCCTCAGGCTGAGCCTGCTCGATGCCCACATCATTGTGCGCCGTAGCATCCGCTTTAGGTACAAAGGCCTGCCCCGCTTCGGGAAAGCGCTGCGTCAGAAAGCGGCGGATACGTTCGCCGGCACCGTCCGGGTCAGTTAGGATAATGATGCCCCGCTTTTTATATGCGGCTTCGATCTGCCGCAGGGTATATGGCGCTAAGGTAAAACCGCCTGTTTCGATGGTATCGGCTTCCAGGGCGCGTTTGATCGCCACTGTATCCATTTTTCCTTCTACTACGAGAACTTCTTTCAGCAAGTCCGCGCCTCCGTTACTCTAAGATATATACGTCTAAGGTACGGCGTCCCCATTGAATGGCTCTGTGCCAGTCGTGCATAAACACGTCCAGCCGATTGCCGCGGATAGCGCCGCCGGTATCGCCAGCCATGGCAATGCCATAACCGGGGATATACAGTTTAGTATAATACGGGATAACCCGCGGGTCAACGGCCACGATACCTTCGTAAGGCACCAGTCCTATCGAAGTTCGTCCGGTACCGCTGCCTTCACCCAAGGTATAGGCAGTGATTTCCATGGTCATAACTTTATTATAACGCATCCGCCCGCGCGAAGTTTCGATAGAACGGGCCATGCCGCGCTCTACCAGCTCACGTCTAGGCTCTTCCAGCACTGTCTTGCTGATGATATGAGTTTGGAACAGGCCGTCTTTAAGCGTAGTTTTTCTGGTCACCTTCATCTTGCCGGGTACGCCCGGTTCCAGCACCTTATTCTCACCATACGGCTTTTCCAGATTATCAACAAACTCCACAGGCGGCTCGATCGGCTGCTCTTCTTCATGCAGCTCATCAAAACGCCCTAAAATATGGATCTCCAGGTCGGAAGTGATCGGCGTATCAACAGCAGGATAGACTGTTTTGCCTTCATAATTGATCGCCAGGGCATCCAGCGCCTCGCCGACAGTTGCTTTACCGGTATAGAATTTTTTGCTGACGCCATATTTTTCGATCGTTACAGGCAGAGCGCGTTTCAGCTCAATAACTTCCCTGGTCTTTTTTTCGGCATTTGCCGGAGAGATCAGTATGCGGTCTTCTTTGCCGACCTTGACGCCGGACTCTTCCAAAATAGAACGGGGATCTTCAAGAATAGTGGTCACTACTTTTTCCTGCCCGTCGTAACGCAAAACTATTTCTTTGCTGTTAGCCAGACAAATAGCGCTGAAAACTAAAACTACCACTAACAGCAGCGGCAAAATTTCCATTGCTCTATATAATGATTTTCTATTAGGCATAAATTGTACCTCCTTTTAAAGACGTATAATTTTACCATAAAGAAAAATTTTCTGTCAAACTGTCGCCCTTAAACACACATAAGCTTTTGCACAAAAAACAAAAACGTAAAAACTACTGTGGACACAGATACTTGTTTTGACTTCTGGAAAATAACAGCCTTAAAATACAAACTGCCTGTTTGCGAAAAACAAACAGGCAGTTTGTATTTTATTTTATTTTATTAAAAAGAGTTTTGACATTTTTAGTAGTCTGTGCTGCCAGCGCTTCAAAGGTCGTGCCGCGCACTTCGGCCGCATTGCGTGCCACCAGCTCGGTATAACCCGGCTGATTACGCTTGCCGCGATAAGGCACCGGCGTCAGATAAGGTGAATCTGTTTCAAACAGCAGCAGGTCATCCGGCACATACTGCAGGACCTCGCGCACTTTTGCGGCATTTTTATAAGTAGAGGTGCCGCCAAACCCAAGATAAAATCCTCGCTTAAGCAGTTCCTTCGCCATTTCCAGTGAGCCGGAATAGCAGTGGAACACTGCCCGCACACCTGTGACTTCTTTTTGGAAGATCTCCAGGATATCGCCGTGCGCATCGCGGTCGTGAATGATCACCGGCAGGTCGAACTGTTTGGCCAGATCGAGCTGTTCTAAAAGACGGCGCTTCTGCACGTCCTTCGGCTCGTTGCCCTTCCAGTAATAGTCGAGGCCGATCTCGCCGATGGCTACTACCTTGGGGTGGCCGGCCCAGGCTGCCAGCTCGTCAAGATAGCTGTTATCCAAAATACCCTCAAGGTCTTCAGGATGCCAGCCCACAGCGGCATACATAAAATCATATTTTTCAGCTAAACTTACAGCGAAACCCGACGTGATCTCATCACAGCCGGGATTGATGATCCCGTCCAGTTCTTCCTGCAGCTGTGTAAGCAGCGCGTCGCGGTCATCGGTAAAATAGTCCGAGTCCATATGGGCATGGGAATCGAATAGTCCTGTACGTGACATCTTATTTCACCTTGCTCCCGGAAGCGATATCGGGGGCATCAGCCAGCACCAGCTTACCTTCTCCGTCAGAGGCAGCCAGCAGCATCCCGCGGGATTCGATCCCACGCAGTTTTGCAGCTTTCAGGTTGGCGATCACGATAACATTGCGGCCGATCAGCTCTTCGGCAGTATAATGCTGCGCGATCCCGGAAACGATGGTACGTTCTTCTTCGCCGATCCTGACCTCAAGCTTCATCAGCTTATCGGTTTTAGGTACGCGCTCTGCTGCGGTAATGGTAGCTACGCGCAGATCTATCTTCATAAAATCATCGATAGTTATTTCTTCTGTTGCCGCGGCTTTGCTTTCCGTTTTGGCCTCAGCTTTTACTTCGGCCTTAACTGCTTGTTTAGCGGCCGGAGCAGCCTTTTTGGTAGCGGCGATAACAGTTTCTCCGCTTTCAGTGATCTCGATACGCGGATACAGCGGCTCACCCTTCTGCACTTTGGTGCCGTCAGGCAGCCCGCCCCAGGCGGTATCGGCCAGCAGGAACTGCTCGGGAGCAGTTAGGCCCAGCTGGGTATAGATCTTGGGACTGGTAGAAGGAATATAAGGACTTGTAAGGATAGCGACGATGCGCAATACCTCTGCCAGATTATACATAACTGTTTCCAGACGCGCTGCTTTGGCGGGATCTTTTGCCAGCAGCCAGGGGCCTGTTTCATCAATGTATTTATTGGCACGGCTGATAAGCGCCCACAGAGCTTTGATCGCCGTGTTGATTTCCATATGGTCCATAGCGTCCTGATATTTCGCAACAGTTTCATTGACCAAGGCGATCAGCTCGTCATCAAGAGGATCACTGCAGGCGGTTTTATGGATCACGCCGCCGTGATATTTTTCGATCATGCTGACCGTACGGTGCAGCAGGTTGCCAAGGTCATTGGCCAGATCAGCGTTGATGCGGGTGATCAGCGCATCGCGCGAAAAATTGCCGTCACTGCCGAGGTTGATCTCGCGCAGCAGGAAATAACGGATAGCATCGGCGCCAAATTCGTCGATCAGCGCCAGAGGATCAATGACATTGCCCTTGGATTTGGACATTTTGTCGCCTTCAACTACCAGCCAGCCATGTCCATAAACCTGTTTCGGCAGTTCTTCACCCATAGCCATCAGCATGATCGGCCAGATGATAGTATGGAAACGCACGATCTCCTTGCCGACCAGATGCAGGTTAGCAGGCCAGTATTTATTGAATTTTTCCGGATCACTGCCGTAACCGATACCGGTAAAGTAGTTGAGCAGCGCGTCAAACCAGACATAGACAACGTGTTTGTTGTCAAAAGGCACAGGGATGCCCCAGTCGAAGGTGGTGCGGGTGATGCTCAGATCTTCCAGTCCCTGTTTGATGAAGTTGATCATCTCGTTGCGGCGTGCCACAGGCTGAATGAAGTCGGGATGAGTTTCGATATATTCCAGCAGACGGTCCTGATATTTGGAAAGCTTAAAGAAATAGCTTTCTTCTTCCATACGCTCTACCGGACGGCCGCAGTCGGGGCATTTGCCATCGACCAGCTGACGCTCCAGCCAGTAGGATTCGCAGGGTACACAGTACCAGCCTTCATAATTCTTTTTATAAATATCGCCCTGTTCAAAGATTTTCTGCAAAATACTTTGCACAACCTTATGATGGCGTTCTTCGCTGGTACGAATAAAATCGTTATTGGTGATATTGAGGCGCTGCCATAAAAGTTTGAAATTTGCGATGATCTCGTCAACATATTGTATCGGGGTAACACCCATCTCCGTAGCTTTACGCTGAATCTTCAGACCATGCTCGTCACTGCCGGTCAGAAAAAAGACGTCTTCGCCCTTGGCGCGGTGATAACGGGCCACGGTATCGGCGATAGTCGTACAGTAAGCATGACCGATATGCAGTTTATCGCTGGGATAATAGATCGGGGTGGTGATATAAAACGTTGGTTTTGTCATATGTTGATCCCTTCTTCTTCTGAAATTAATTTATTATATAATTCCCGTTTGGGAATCTTATTTGCTTTAGCAACCTGCGCCAGCGCCGTTTTTTTATCGAAGCCGCGAGCCAGCAGTTCCTGTACCTGCGCCAGCGGATCCTTTGCTTCCTGCGCAGGATGCGGCTGTTCCAGGCCTCTGGCGATGACCAGGCAGAATTCACCGCGGGGCTTATTTTCATGCAGCCAGGTCAGGCACTGACTGACCGTGCCCCGGAAAAACTCCTCATGCAGCTTGGTCAGCTCACGCGCTGCTGCCAGCTGTCTGTCCCCCCAGACCTCCAGCACTTCCTGCAGCACCTGTTCGATCCTGTGCGGCGCTTCGTACAAAATAATCGTAGCCGGCAGATACTGCCATTCTTCCAGCTGCTGCCGCCTGTTTTTTTTGCTCTTGGGCAGAAATCCGCCGAAAAAAAACGGTGAGGCAGGCAGACCTGAAGCAATGAGCGCGCATAACGCGGCGTTGGCACCAGGTACAGGCACTACCTGCACGCCGGCATCAATCGCCAGCCTGGCCAGTTGTTCGCCCGGATCAGCAATACCGGGAAACCCGGCGTCACTGACTAAAGCGATATTTTTTCCGGACAGCAGTTCGTCCAGCAGATAAGCTCCCTGCCGTTCTTTGCTGTGCTCATCATAGCGTACCAGCCGTCCCTTGATATTGAAACGGTTCAATAACTGCAGTGTATGACGGGTATCTTCGGCAGCGATAATATCCGCCTCGGCCAGCATTCTCTGCGCCCTGGGCGTCATATCTTCCAGATTGCCGATCGGCGTTGCGCACAAATATAAAATTCCTGCCATTATTCTGCCTCCTCCGCCATACCGTAATACTCCAAAGTCTGTTTGCTGTGGCTGCCGTCCTCATTATACATAATAAGCGGCGGCAAAACCTCCAGTCCGTAACTGCCGCCTTTGACCATTTCCATGAGAAAGATCCAGGCGGGCTTATCCGCAAAGGCATGTACCCATTGCAGTTTTTTCGGCTGCAGACCATATTTAAGCGCCAGTTCCATACATTCCGTAAATCGTTCGGGCAGCTGCACAATGGCAAAACGCCCTCGATATTTGACCAGATAGGCGGCGGCGCGGAAGAAATCCTCCAGCGTTGCCGTCAGTTCATGGCAGGCCGCAGTCGCTACCCGGCGAACCTTACCGCTGTTGCGGTAGGGCGGATTAGCTGCGATCAGATCGAAACTTTCCGAACGATAAAGCGCTTTCAGCTCCCGCAGATCGGCCAGCTCGGCACTGACACATTCCTCCAGCCCGTTAGCCGCAATGCTGCGGCGCATCAGCTCTACTACATGAGGATTACAGTCAACGCCTACTACTTGAGCCGCACCGCGTGCTGCCAGCAGCAGGCTGATGGCCCCTGTACCGGCGCCAAGTTCCAAAACACGGGCCTGCCTGACCAAATGCGGGAAAGCTGCCAGAAAAACAGCATCCGTCGTAAAACAAAATTCTTCCGAGTCCTGCCAGATCGCATAATTACAGCCGGGCAGGGAATCGCAGCGTTCTGTAGCTTTACTCATTTCAGATCGGATCGGCCTTGGAAGCATCAACGATCTCGTCCCATTCTACCTGGATAACGTTATCGGGCGTCAGCTGCACGGAAGCCGTACGCATAGCGCGGTTGATGCCTGTTACTTTGCCTTCTCCCAGCGGCGTTACTACCAGCGAGCCCAATTTTGGGATCTCGACACGGTCATTGCCGCAGTTACGTTTACAGCCGCCTTCTTTGCAGCAGTACATATGGTTTTCATATTTCAGGCAGCACATCAGACGACCGCAGATACCCGAAATCTTCGCCGGATTAAGCGACAGATTCTGATCTTTAGCCATTCTGATCGATACCGGTTCAAAGTCACCTAAAAAAGTAGAGCAGCACAACGGCCTGCCGCAGCTGCCGATCCCACCCAGCATTTTCGCTTCATCGCGCACGCCGATCTGGCGCAGCTCGATCCGGGTACGAAACACAGCGGCCAGGTCTTTGACCAGCTCGCGGAAATCTATACGCCCTTCGGCTGTGAAATAAAATATGATTTTATTGACGTCAAAAGTAAATTCCACGTCGATGAGCCGCATTGGCAGATCATGATTGGTGATCTTCCGCAGGCAGATATTGAAAGCTTCCTTCTCGCGGACGATATTTTCTTCAACCTTCTGCGCGTCTTCGTCAGTAGCTTTGCGCAATACCGGTTTCAGAGGCGAAACCACCTCGCTGTCGCTGACCTCGCGCGGCCCTACTACGACCTCGCCGTATTCCACCCCGCGGGCAGTCTCGACGATGGCATGATCCCCCTGAGCTACGCTGCTGAGAGCGGGATCGAAATAATATATTTTACCTGCTTTTTTAAATCTTATACCTACAACTGTTGGCACTATCTCTCCTCCTTCCGAAGTATGTCTGTTTTAAGTACCACCGTTTCCAAAACCAGCTTAGCGCTGGCATTGCTTTCGATGGCCTGGTATGCCTGCTGGGCGATGTCCGCCGCCTGCTTCAGCTGCGAAGCGGGCCATATGGCGGCCAAACGCCGTAATCTATCTGTGCAGTCACAGTTATAAATCTGCTCTGCCAGTCCGTTTTGCCACAGCAAAACATCCCTGGCTAAAAACAGCAGCATTTCTGTAAATAATAACCCGCCCTGCTTGTCATAGCTTTCAAGCCATGACTGCGACGCCACATAACGCATAGGCTGCGCCAGTGGCAGGGCTTCCAAAAATTCCAGAGCCTGATCGCGGCAGCTGACGGCATCAGCAGCCGCCAAATTGACAGCGGCACCAAGCGAACCACCGGCCAAACGAGCCAGCAGCGAAGCATTTTCCAACCCGCGCTTGGTTAAAGCCTCCTGCGTCAAGGCCAGTGGTATCTGGTCAAAACGCAGCTGGATGACCCGTGAAAGGATCGTCGGCAGCAGCCGTTCCAGACGCGACGCGACCAGAATGAACATCCAGTTCGGCGGCGGCTCTTCGAGCAGCTTCAAAAGACTGTTAGCGGCTTCCACCGTCATTCTGTCGGCTGCATCGATGATACAGACCTTGTGTCCGGAAAGCACCGGTGCAAAAGCTGCCTGCCTGCTCATTTCCTTGATCTGTTCTATCTTCAGGTCTTTCCCGGGAGCTTCCTGTTCCACCAGCATAAAATCCGGATGGGCAAAACTGTGCTCTTCCAGATTGATGAGGCGGCAGGACTCACACCGGCCGCAGGGATGCCCATCAGGCTGCAGGCACAGAAACGTTTTTGTAAAACGCAGCGCCAGCTGTTTCTTACCAATGCCTTCCGGCCCATAAAAAAGCAGCGCGTGCGGCCGGTCGCCCGGCTGCAGCAGTCTGGCTAAAAACTCTTTATTCTGTTCGTGTCCCAGAATATCGTCCCACATAGGCACCCTTTCCCTGCTTAAATTTTCAGCACATCCGCCAGCTCTTTGATCAGGCAGCTGAGCACTGCGTCCTGCTCCTGCAGTGCGTTGATGACCCTGATCCGCTGCGGCCAGGCTTTACTGAGTTCAATAAAGCCCTGCCTGACGCTGATCTGAAAAGCCAGGCCTTCGTTTTCAAAACGGTCAGTCACACCGCGCTGCGACCTGCGACCTGCAAGCAGCAGAGGATCTCCGTCCAGCAGCAGCGTCAAATCTGGTTCCAGACCGCCAGTAGCAAAAACATTGAGCTGCTGCAGCTCCGTCAGCGGCAAACCACGGACAAAGCCCTGATACACCAGCGTCGAATCGCTGAACCGATCGCAGAGCACAATCTTACCGGCAGACAAAGCCGGCCGCACGACCTTGTCCAGATGGTCGGCGCGCGCCGCCAGATACAGCAGCGTTTCTGTCCGCGCGTCTATGGCCAGCTGCGGATCGAGCACCAGCTGACGCAGGCGTTCAGCAGCTTCACTGCCGCCAGGCTCACGGGTGCAGACCACCTCACGGCCGTTCTGCCGCAGATATACTGCCAGCAGCTCCAGCTGCGTACTTTTGCCGCTGCCGTCCGGTCCTTCTAATGTAATAAAATAGCCTTTCTTCATTAAAGCACCACTCGTATTTCCCTCAAGCTGCCGTCAGCCGGTCCGCTGACAGGCAGGTTCAAGTTTTTCATGTTTTCACAGTAAGCGATGATCGCTTCTGTAATCAACTCACCCGGCAAAAGCACCGGTATGCCCGGCGGATAAAAGCTGACCTGCTCGGCACAGATCCTGCCGGAGGACTGCCCCAGGGGCACGCTCGTTTTCGCGCTGTCGAAGGCCCGCCGCAAAGACATTACCTGCTGCGGTGCAGGCAGCTGCGAACTGACCGTCAAACGGCGCGGCTGTTTTCTATTTTGTTCCAGCTCGGTAAAAACCTGGTATATTTTAGCGAGTACGGTATCATAATCAGCGCCGCCGTCGCCATAGGTAACTAAAAATAACACGTTATCAGCATCTGTCAGCTCAATGGCAATACCTGCCTGACGCAGTTTTTCCCCGACTTCAATACCCGTATAACCCCAGGAGGCCACATTGACCGTGACCTTGGTACTGTCAAAGCCGGCAACGCCGCTGGTGCCGCCACACTCTGCGCCCAGCAGCTTCAGATCCGCAAAACCCTGCAAAAGCCTACGCAGCTTTGCTGCCGCTGCCACAGCCTGCTCTGCCATCTGTCTGCCGCCTGACGCCAGCTGAAACCGGGCCGCATCTAAAGAAGCCAGAAGCAGGTAATTGGGACTGGTAGTCGTCAGCAGGCTCATCACATCGGCAGCCCGTTCTAAATCAAGGCGCTGACCACGTACCTGCAGCATCGAGCACTGCGTCATGGCGCCCAAAATTTTATGCGTGCTTTGCGCGCAGGCATCCGCGCCGCACTCCAGAGCCGAAGGCGGCAGCAATTCGCTGAAGCCCAGATGCGGGCCATGCGCTTCATCTACCAGCAGCACCGCTCCATGACTGTGCGCTATATGGGCAATCGCTTTAATATCAGCAGCCTGGCCGTAATAATTGGGACTGGTCAGCAACACTGCTTTAATAGAAGGATCTTGCTGCAGGGCTTCTTCGACCTGCCCGGCTGTGACCTGGGTGTTGATACCAAAAACCGCATCAAATTGCGGCAGTACATACACAGGTTCCAGATCGCCTAAAAGCAGTCCGCCAGCAACACTGCGGTGAGCGTTACGGGGAACCAGAACTTTACCGCCCGGCTTGACGGCGGTCATCAGCATGGCCTGGATCGCCTGCGTCGTGCCGTTAACGGCAAAAAAACAGCGGTCGCTGCCATAAAGCTGTGCGGCCATAGTCTGCGCTGCGGCAATACAGCCTTCCGGACAATGGATATCATCCAGTTCCGCCATCAGCGAAACGTCCATCTGCACTGCGCCCGCTCCCAGCTCGCCAGCCAGAAGCGGTTCCATTCCACGGCCGCCTTTATGTCCCGGCGTATGGAAAGGATAGACCTGTTCCTGTTTATATTTGAGCATAGCCGCTAAGAGCGGCATCTTTTTCTGATCTGCCTGCAAAAGAAAGCCTCCACGATAAATACAAACACTTATCCATGTTATCTTTACATTTTATCACAAGCAGCAAGGCGTTACAAGCAATTGTAACGCAGCGGTCAACGAAGGTTCAATCCGCCTGCACGGCACAATAAAAATACTCCGGCTGTAAACAGCCGGAGTCAAAATATTTTGTTGTTCAGCCTACCATAGCAGCCTGCAGCCGCGGCTCGATTTCATCTTTCAAATCTTCCCAAACGATGAAGTTAGCTTTGCTGAAGCCGTTGAAGGTCGTCGCCGATGCCGAAGTATAAGCGCCGCAGGAAGGAACCAGCAGCAGATCGCCGACTTCCTGACGCACCGTCAGCTTGCCGCGGAACATGATGTCCAGTGAGTCACAGCTGGGTCCGGCAAAAGTGGCTTCCACTTCTTCGCCTTCTTTGAAACTGATCAGCTTAAAATCCCACTGATCAAAAATAACGCCGGAAAAAGTTCCGTATAAACCGTCATCAAGGAAATACCACGGCTGACCGCCGCGTTCGGTAACGCCGATAACGCTGGTGATCAGGTTGACGGCCGTACCGCACATGAAGCGGCCCGGTTCGGCCCAAATCTCCACATTCGGGAAATCTTCGTCCAGACGGGCGTTGATCTGTTTCAGCATTTCTTTTAAATTAAAGCGTACCTTCGGCTCGGGGATCGGAAAACCGCCGCCGATATCCAAAATACGCAGCTGCATACCTGCTGCTGCCGCTTCTTCAAAAATCTCACGGGCCAGGTCCAGCGCACTTAGATACGGATCGGCGCTCATAGTCTGACTGCCGACGTGAAAACAAACACCGGCAGCGTCAAGACCGGCAGCCTTGGCAGCCTGCAGCAGTTCGATAGCGCGCTCGCGCCCGACGCCGAATTTTTTATTCAAATCTACGTGAGCAGAAGAATTATCGATACGGATCCGCAGCAGCACCGTAGCGCCGGGGCAGCCTTTAGCCATCTTAGCGATCTCGCTTTCACTGTCAAAGGTCATCTTATGAACGCCCACTTCACAGCAGGCCCGCAGACCGCTGGCTGTCTTGATTGGGTTGGCATAAATCAGACGCTCGCCGCCAATACCCATGGCCGCTAACGTCCTGATCTCGCCGTCAGAAGCAACGTCGAAACAGGAACCAAGATCACGCATCCGTTCCAGAATCCGCTGATGCGGATTAGCCTTGATCGCATAGTAAAGCTGTACGCGCGGCAAATGCTTTTTCAAAAAGCAGTAATTCTTCTCTATTTGTTCTAAAGAAAGTACCAGCAGCGGCGTTCCAAAGCGCCCTGCCAGTCTTTCTACAGCGTTTTGACTCAGTTGAAAAAAAGTATCTCTCTTCATATCCACTCTCCCCTTGCTTTAGCATTGATTTTACTCATATGATTTTACCACAAATTACTGAAAGTACAATAGGAAAATGAAAGAAATTGAAAAAAATTTGAGGAGTTGCAGGCAAAACCGCGATAATCACGGTTAATGTCTGTTTTTACTAAAATTCTACGGGTTTTTTCGGATTTTTAATATTTTTTTGCTAAATAAGCTGGTACTAAATATAGTAATCTTTGCCAATTCAACAAGCTCAAATACCTAAATATAGAAAAAGTCCCCGCTTGTGCAAGCAGGGACCGAAAAATACAGCTTTATTTTTTAGGCGCTTCGATAACGTCGCAGCCCATATAAGGACGCAGCACCTTAGGCACGATAACGCTGCCGTCCGCCTGCTGATAGTTCTCCAGAATAGCGGCTACGGTACGGCCGATCGCCACGCCGGAGCCATTCAGAGTATGAACGAATTCCGGTTTGGCCTTGCTGTCGCGGCGGAAACGGATGTTAGCGCGGCGAGCCTGAAAATCCAGGAAGTTGGAGCAGGAAGAAATTTCACGGTAGCAGTTGGCCGCCGGCAGCCATACTTCCAAATCGTAAGTAGCCGCAGAGCTGAAACCGATATCGCCGGTACAAAGACGTACGACACGATAAGGCAGTTCTAATAACTGCAGCACCTTCTCTGCGTTAGCCGTCAGTTTCTCCAATTCGTCCCAGGAGTCTTCCGGTTTGGTGAATTTTACCAGTTCTACTTTGTTGAACTGATGCTGACGGATCAGACCGCGGGTATCGCGTCCGGCGCTGCCGGCTTCGGCACGGAAGCAGGCACTGTAAGCAGTATAATACAGCGGCAGGTCATCGCCGCTTAAGATTTCGTCGCGGTGCAGATTGGTGATCGGCACTTCGGCAGTCGGGATCAGGTAATAATCCAGCCCTTCCAGCTTGAACATATCTTCAGCGAATTTAGGCAGCTGGCCGGTCCCCTGCATGCTGTCTTTATTGACGATGAACGGCGGGAAAAATTCGGTATAGCCGTTTTCGCCAGTATGGATATCCAAAAAGAAATTGATCACGGAGCGTTCCAGACGGGAACCCAGCCCGCGGTAAAAAGTGAAGCGGGCGCCGGAAACCTTGCCGGCACGTTCAACGTCGAGGATATTCAATTTTTCGCCGATGTCCCAATGAGCCTGAGGCTCGAACTCAAATTTAGCCGGTTCGCTCCAGGTGCGCACTACCGGATTATCGGCATCGCTGCTGCCTACCGGGGTATCCTCAGCCGGCATATTCGGGATCGTCATCAGAATTTCTTTTAATCTGGTTTCAATATCCTTCAGTTCTTTATCATCTTCCGCAATCTTATCGCCCAAAGCACGTACTTCGGCCATTTGCACGTCTGCATTCTCGCCGGCTTTTTTCATTTTGCCGATTTCCTGAGAAGCTGCGTTGCGCTGACTTTTGAGAGCTTCGACCTGCAGAGTCAGTTCGCGGCGTTTCTTTTCCAATTCCAAAAATTCGTCAAGGTTCACATTGGCGTTACGTTTGCGCATAGCGTCCATAACCAATTCAGGATTTTCCCTAACAAATTTCATATCTAACATTATTCATTCCTCCAAATGTTGAATTACTTCGTAAACTTTATTTTAGCACAATTTGCCATAATATGAAAGAGAGCGCGCCGAAGAACATCGGCACGCCCGTAAAATCATCATTCTTAAGTTTAAAATCAGCTGTATTCTTTAAAAGTCTCGATCAAGCCGTCACGTTTAGCCAGATAATTGATCGCGCTGATTGCCGCTTTCTGAGCCTGACCAGCCGCACGATTGACCTGCCACGGCTGACCGGTGCAGTCGCCACCGGCAAAAACGCCTTCGATGCTGGTTTCAGCCTGATCGTCCACCAAAACTGAACGCCCGCGCATCTGCAGTCCCGGCAAAAAGCTGTTGAGCGGATCGGAAGCACGGAACATAAAGACTGCCTGCACGCTGAAAAACTCACCGTCAGTATGCAGACCTGTCACTCTGTCGGTACCGGTAATATCAGTCGGCTGATCCAAAACCACTGTAACATTTTTGCGTTTCGGCGCCACAAAGCCCTGAAAGCGGGGAATAAAAATCACTTCACTGCAGATATCCGCCAGATACTCGATCTCTTCCATAGCGTCGGGAACAGTGGCGATCGCCGCGACACGCTTACCTTTATATTCGGCGCCGTCGACTTTCGCACAATAGCTCACGCCGCGCCCTAAAAATTCTTTCTCGCCCGGCAGCAGGCTGGAACGGGAAATACCAGTGGCCAGAATGACGGTATCGGCATTATACTGACTGTTTGGCGTGCCCAGCTCAAAATAACCGGCTTTCTCTTTTAATGAAACTATTTTTTCTTCAATAATTTCAGCGCCGATATGGTGGGCATGCTCAACAAATTTATCCATCAGCTCGCTGCCGGAAATATCAGGACAGCCCATATAGTCTGTAATCAGTTCGACACTGCGCAGACGGGGGCTGAAGCCGTGAGCCTCAAACACTACTACTTTCCGGCCTTTGCTGCTGGCAGTAACAGCGGCCGACAAGCCGGCCGGGCCGCCGCCGATAATTGCGATATCATATTTCATCTTGTAATCCTCCAAAATTTTTTTAGGGGAAACCTTTATTTAATTCAACAAGTTAACTGTTTTTATTTTACCTTCTTTAACGCGTCAGCGTCAATCCTTTCCGCATGTATACACAATTTTACCGTTTTTTTCGGACCCTCTCCCGCAGTTTTGGGAAAAATTATCAAAACACAGAAAAAAGTCTTGCCAAACTTTCTATTTTCGTGTATTCTATATAAGCAACATTACGACGGCCCATTAGCTCAGTTGGTAGAGCACCTGACTCTTAATCAGGGTGTCGTAGGTTCGAGGCCTACATGGGTCACCAAAATTTGGCCGGTTGGTCAAGCGGTTAAGACACCGCCCTTTCACGGCGGTATCGGGGGTTCGATTCCCCCACCGGTCACCATTCGGGCGCTTAGCTCAGCTGGGAGAGCGTCTGCCTTACAAGCAGAATGTCGGCGGTTCGATCCCGTCAGCGCCCACCATTTTTATTTTGGTAGAAGTTTTATGTAGCCCCCACCAATGGCCCGGTGGTTCAGTTGGTTAGAATGCCGCCCTGTCACGGCGGAGGTCGTGGGTTCGAGTCCCATCCGGGTCGCCATTTTGCCTCGGTAGCTCAGTTGGTAGAGCAAAGGACTGAAAATCCTTGTGTCCACAGTTCGATTCTGTGCTGAGGCACCATCAAAGTGCCAAACACCTTTCTTCTTAGGAAGAAAGGTGTTTTTTATTTTACTGCCGTGCTTGTTATAAAAAACAGGCTCTGCTTCATCAGAAGCAGAGCCTGTTTACTTATAAACCATATTATATTATTTACTGAAAGTACTGCCGTTGAGAGTAACTTCTGTCCAACCAGCTGCTTTTATGTCTTCTATAACTTGCGCTTCTGTTTTACCACCTTTGTCAGCACTTAAAGAAACATCGGATAAATTATATCCTGGTGACCCAGTATACCATTTTTTATTTGCCGAATCATAAATATAAGCAGCTTTCCAAGGTTGATTTCCACCTACAGTAGCATAGATAACTATATCCCCTGTTTCTATGGTTGTATGAAAAGCAAGATCATAGGATTGTCCGTTTCCTTGTACTTTTTCCCAAGCTCCAATTTTTTTCAAAAAATAGTCTCTTAATTTCTGATTATCCCTGATGATACTATCATAATCATTACCTAATTCGTCTTTTAATTTCTTCTTATTTAACGTACCATCAGGATTAAAAAAGCTACTTAAGAGATTTTGAAAGTCATTATATAATTTTTCCGCCATTGATAACATGATAATCAAACCACCATGCTTGGTACACTCTATGTCTTCTTCGCTGCCACTTGTAACAACAGTGTACTCTCCGCCATCGACACATTTGGGCACAAACGTAAAATATTTATTTTCGTTGTCGCTTTCCTCGGTTACTTCCTTCAAAAAACCATCTAGATCCCCGATGTAACCCACTGCCTGCTGAGCATAGAACATCCGCGTGATCTGCGTCCGATTGGCCAGGCATTCCTTTTTCGCCGCTTCCTCACGGGCTTCCATAAAATGCGGGATCGCCATACCGGCCAAAATGCCCAGCACGGCTATCACTATCACCAATTCAACTAAGGTAAAACCGGTTTGTTTTTTCACGTCCAGACGCTCCTAAACTATTTTCTTATTTGAATTTAAGCATATTTTCATTAGAAAGTAAATATTATTTTTTTAAAATAAAATATTTTATTATTTTTGCGGCTGGTTATAAACTGCCGTTTGTAATATAATTAAATCAACAAAATGGAGGTGGACACTATGACTACAACGTATGCCCCTGCCTTACAGACTGTTATCGGCAATCTGCGGGCACATAACCCTTTTTTCCTGGCTTCGGCGCCGCCGACCGCCAGACCGGAAATGATCCGCCGGGCTTTTGAAGCAGGCTGGGGCGGCGCTGTCATCAAGACGATCACTCCTGACAAAGTCGTTATCAACGACGTGCCCAACCGTTTCGCCACTTTACGCAATGCCCGCGGCGAGATCCTGGGTTTTGAAAATATCGAACTGCTCAGCAAACGCTCTGTAGAACAATGGCTACAGGATATCCGCAGCTTAAAAGCCGACTTTCCCGACAAGCTCCTCATCGCCAGTATCATGGCTCCCGTCGTCCGGCAAGCCTGGCAACAGCTGGCTGCAGACGTAGCGACGGCAGGCGTCGACGCGCTGGAGCTCAACCTTTCCTGTCCGCACGGGATGCCGGAACAGGGCATGGGCCATGTGATCGGTCAGAATGCTGTTTATGTGGCACAGGTCACCAGCTGGGTCAAAGCAGTAGTCAAAGTGCCAGTGTTCGTTAAGCTGACACCCAATGTAACCGATATCGCCATGATCGCCCGGGCCGCTGCTGCAGGCGGCGCCGACGCGATCGTCGCCATCAACACGGTCCAGTCGCTGGCAGCTGTCGATCTGGAAACGCTGACGCCTCAGCCCAATGTTTACGGGCACACTACCTTTGGCGGTATGTCCGGCCCCGCCGTCAAACCGATCGGGTTACGCGCCGTAGCCCAGATCGCCAAAGCCGTAGAGCTGCCCATTATCGCGACCGGCGGCATCAGCTGCTGGCAGGACGCGGCTGAATATCTGGCCGTGGGCGCAACCGCAGTAGAAATGACGACAGCAGTGATGCTGAACGGTCAGGAACTCATCGAAAATTTATGCGGCGGGCTTGCCGCTTATCTGACCGGCAAACAACTGCGCCGTGTCGGCGAACTGACCGGCATAGTGCTGCCGCAAATCGGTACTCACGCCGAACTGAACCGCCAGCCGATGCGTTCTTATGTCAATAAGGATAAATGTATCCGCTGCGGCAAATGCGTTCGTTCCTGCCGCGACGGCGCTAATGAAGCACTGAGTATGCCAGCGGGCCAGATACCCTGCACAGATACTCTCCTTTGCGATGGCTGCAGTCTATGCGCAAAGGTCTGCCCGGTCGGAGCTATTTCCATCATTCCTGTTTGAAACAGCTTCCCCCTGCCGGTAAAACGGCAGGGATTTTTCTTTAGCAGCAGAAAATCTTCATTTCCGGCAGGAATTATCAGCAGCTAGAGCGAATTGATAATAGTTAATTTATATATTGATGGAGGAAGCTATGTTTACACTCATAAAAAACGCTCATGTTTACGCCCCCGCCGACGCAGGCTGTCAGGATATCCTGCTGGCCGGACGTAAAATCGCGCATATGGCCCCGACGATCGGCGACTTGCCTTTTGACTGCACTGTCATCGACGTCAACGGCGCTAAAGTCACTACCGGTTTCATTGATCAGCATATCCATATTACTGGTGGCGGCGGCGAAGGCAGCTTCGCTACCCGCGTGCCGGAGATCCAGCTGTCACAGCTGACCACGGCAGGTACGACGACAGTGATCGGGCTGCTCGGCACCGACGGCGTGACCCGCAGTATGGAAAATCTGCTGGCCAAAGCCCGCGGACTGGAAGAAGAAGGCCTTTCTACCTGGATCTATTCCGGCGCCTATCCGGCGGACAGCGAGCATATTACAGCCAGTCTTCGCAGCGATATCGTTTTGATCGACAAAGTTCTGGGCGGCAAGGTCGCTATGAGCGATCACCGTTCTTCCATGCCTGCTGTGCAGGCTTATGCCAGTCTGGCAGCAGAAGCCCGTATCGCCGGCATGCTGAGCGGCAAAGCCGGCGTGCTGCATATCCATATGGGCGACGGCAAACGTGGTTTGCAGCCTGTTTTGGAAATTCTTGCAAGTACCGAACTGCCGATAAGTGTGTTCCGTCCCACCCATGTCAACCGAAACCCCATGCTTTATAAGCAAACTATTGAATTTGCTCTGCAGGGCGGCATCATCGATCTGACCTGCGGCATGACGGGCAGTGCCATTCCGGTGCCGGAAGCTGTCCAACAGGCTTTGGACGCAGGCGTACCTCTAGAACGTCTGACGCTGAGCAGCGACGGTAACGGCAGTATGCCCAAATTCAACGAAAACAACGAACTGATCGGCCTGACCGCAGCCGCGCCGCGTTATTTATATGAAGAAATGCTGAGTATCGTCAAAGCCGGTATCCTGCCCTTTGAAAAAGCGCTGCAGCTGATCACCTGTAATGTTGCCGACGCCCTGAAGCTGGAAGGCAAAGGCCGCGTTGCCGTTGGCAGGGACGCCGACCTGATCATCTGGAATGACGACCTGACTTTAAATAAAGTTTTTGCCAATGGCCGCTTGATGGTGGATGCCGGACAGGCAATCGTCAAGGGAACTTTCGAAAACTAAAGGAGCTAAATTATGACACCGACAACACTGAAAATTTTCTGGGTTTTGATTTTTCTTTGTTCTGTACGCGGCTTTTATGCCAATGCCACAAAAAAAGAACTGGCTTACACAGTCGCATTTGCTATTACTTCGGTTTTTTCAGCCTATATGCTGGCAGATCTTTTCGGCTACCTGCCGCCGGGCTTTATTGAACAATTCTTTTAAACGGTATTGCAATAATTAAAACAAAAGGACTATTTCTTCAAGAAATAGTCCTTTTTTCTATCTGAAAATTTATTCGCCGCCCAAAAGTCTGTAGCCAATACCGGCTTCAGTAATCAGATATTTGGGCTGCGCCGGATCCGGTTCTATTTTGCGCCGCAGCTGCCGCATATAGATCCTGATATAATGGGTATCCGTATCATATTCATTGCCCCAAACGGCTTTCAGCAGCTGCTTATGCGTCAGCACACGTCCGGCATACTTAAGCATCACTTTCAATAGCTCATACTCTGTCGGCGTCAGTTTGACCTCGCGCCCTTCCACTACTACCCTGTGTTCCAGAAGATTGAGCTGCAGGCCGCCGCAGGTCAGCAGCGGCTCCCCGTCCTTATTACCGGACCGGCGCAGGCAGACCCTTATTCTGGCCATCAACTCGCCCATACCAAAAGGCTTGGTCACATAATCGTCCGCACCGACATCTAAAGCAGCAATTTTTTCCTGCTCCTGTTCTCGCGCCGTCAAAACAATGATCGGCGTTTCCGACCATTCCCGCAAAGCTTTCACAACTTCTTTGCCGTCCAGATCCGGCAGTCCCAGATCGACCAGTATAATATCCGGCCGGAAGGAGGCCGCGAGTAAAAGCCCGTCCTGCCCTGTAGCAGCCTCACCCAGCTCGTAACCGTAAGCTTGCATTGATATTTTCAAAAGCTTCCTGATCGCGGGCTCATCATCAATAACCAGCACCCGCAGGGTCTTCTCAGTCATTTTTTTCACCAGCCTTTTCTTCCGGCAATGTTACAGGCAGAGCAAAAGCAAAAATACTGCCGCCGCCAGCACGCGGTTCCGCCCAGATCCTGCCGTGGTGAGCATCGACAATACCCTTGCAGATCGCCAGACCCAAACCGGTGCCGCTGATCTTCTCCGTTTGCCTGGCCCGGTAAAATTTATCGAACAGGTGTGGTATATCTTGAGCTTTCACTCCCAGACCCCGATCTTGAACCATAACGAGCACTTCGTTGTCGCCAAGACAGGTCTGTATTTCAATCTCACTGCCTTCTACTGAATATTTTACCGCATTATCCAGTAAATTCAACACCACATGCTCCAGCAAGGCCGCATCTGCATAAATCAGCGGCAGATCGTCCGCCATCTCTACTTTGATCTTATAGCTCTGCATATGTTCCTTGCTGCGCCGCAGCGCGCCGCTGACAACATCCTCCAGATCGCACCAGTCCAGCTTCAGCTGCAGCATCCCGCTTTCCAGACGGGCGGTATCCAGAAGGTTGCCAATGATCCGCTCCATCCTTTTGGAAGCGTCGGCAATGGTTTCCAAAAGCTGCTGCCGCTGTTTTTCGCCATAAGCAACAGCTTTATCATTTAAGGTATAAACAGAGGCCATGATTGCCGCTAGCGGCGTCCTCAGTTCATGGGACACGGAATTAAACAACGCTGTCCGCAGTTTGTCCGCCTCCCGCAGCATGGCGGCCTGCTTGGCCTCGCTGCTTAAACCGGCCCGTACCAAAGCGATCGCCAGCAGGCTTACCCAGGCTCCCAGCACGGTCCTTTCTTCCGGCGACAGCTTGCGGGTGTCAATGGCTATCCCCACAACGCCAATTACTTTTTCTCCGTTCAGCAGCGGTAAAAAGAGATTTTCCGCCCCCGGCAGGGTATCCGTAGAACGTCCGGCCGCCTGCCCGTGCTCCTGTACCCAGGCAGCCACGGCATATTCAGACGGAGCCAGTTGAAAAGCACCTGCCCCAAGCTCCTGCGGCGCAGCATAACAGGCCTGCAGCCGCAGCACTTTTCTTTCCGGCGCCAAAATCAACACGGTCCGCTGCAGCTCGCGCCCCACATGACTGACAAATTCTTCCATGATCGTTTCTGCATCGTCAACGGCGGCAATACGACTGCTGAAGCGGTACAGGCTGTTAACGTTACTTTCACGGCGTCTGGTACTTTCCAATTCCCGCCGCAGCGATTCTGTCCTGCCGCCGACTAAAAATGCCACCAACCCAAAAATCAAAAAGCTCCACAGATATCTGATATCATAAATAGTAAAAGTAAAGACCGGTTCTAAAAATAAAAAATCAAAGGCTAAAACACAAAAGACTGCTGTTACATAGGCTGTACTTCTGCCCCACCAGGCTGCTGTCAATAAAACCGGCAGCAGATACAGCAGCGCTATATTGACCAACTCCAGCTGACCGCGGAAAACATAGCAAAGCCCAGTAGTAATGACAACTGCCGCCAGCGCCCCTACATACTGGCGCCAGCCGGCCTGCTGCTGCGGTACTGCCGTAGTGATGACAGGAGACTTTTCTTCCTCTTCCCGCCCCTGGATGACATAAACATGGATAAACCCGCTCCTGTCAATCAATCTGTCAACCAAGGTTTTTCGGCCTATCTCATACCAGCGGCGCGGCCCTGATTTCCCGACCACGATCGCGGTAACATTTTCTCTGACAGCGATCTGCAGAACCGTTTCCACAAAATCCGTACCAGCAGTAGTCAGGATCTGACCTCCCAGCTCTTTAGCCAGATTCAGGTTACGCCAAAGCCTTTCCCGTTCTTTATCACCATGAGGAAATCGTCTTTCCGGTGTTTCGATATGCACAGCCAAAAATTCTGCGTGCAGTCCCTGAGCTAAACGCTGCGCCGCTCTGATCAGCTGTGCTGAAAAGGGACTGGCGCTGACGCAAACCATGACCTTGCCGGAAGCCGGCCAGGGACCTTCTATTTTATGCAGGCGCATATAGGCCAGCATATCCTGATCAACATGCCGGGCCGTAAATCTTAAAGCCAGCTCACGCAGCGCGCTGATATTGCCCTGTCTGAAAAAGCCCCGCAATGCCTGCTGGGCCTGCTGCGGACGATAAACCTTGCCTTCCTTCAAACGCTGCAGTAATTCTTTGGGCGGAATATCGATCAATCTGATATCATCTGCCAGCTCAAAAAACGCATCCGGTACAGTCTCACGAACAATACTCCCGGTAATTTGCGCAACAACGTCATTCAGGCTTTCGATATGCTGGATATTGACAGCAGTATAAACGTCGATACCGGCAGCCAAAAGTTCTTCTACATCCTGATACCGCCGCTGATGGCGCGAACCAGGCACATTACTGTGCGCCAGTTCATCAACGACTACCAGCTGCGGACGGCGTCTGAGAATAGCATCCAGATCCATTTCCTGCAGCGTCTTGCCATGATATTCTATTTCCTGCTCGGGAATACGCGGCAAACCTTCCAAAAGCGCTGCTGTCTCTTTGCGCCCGTGCGTAAGCACCAGGCCGAGTACAATGTCAGTCCCCTCCCGCAGACGGGCATGTGCTTCCTGCAGCATGCTACATGTTTTACCAACACCGGCAGCAGCACCTAAAAAAACAGTCAGCTTGCCGCGCTGTTCTTTATTGGCCGCAGCCAGCAGCGTTTCAGCATATTCATGTCCACTTTGAGGTTTCTCTGTCAGTTCCATAACCTTCTCCTTCGCAAGATAGTCAAATAGGGCTGCCTGAATGCAGCCCTAACTTTTATTGGTTCTGTTGTAAATTATCAAGCGCCAGATTCAATTTTAAAACATTGACTCTGTCCTCTCCGACAACTCCCAAATCAGCATTTTCAATATGTTCTGAAACCAGATCGCGTACCTGCCTGATTTCCAGACCACGTACTTTGGCAATACGTTCGACCTGGCAATAAGCAGCTGCCGGCGTCAGGTGCGGATCCAAACCACTGCTGGAATTTGTTACCAGTACGCTGGGCACTTCTTGATCAGATGTCCAGCCATTGGCCGCACGTACAGACTCTGCCAGCTCGCCGACCTGCTGCTGCAGTTTAGCGCTGGTACCGCCATAGTTAGTGCCGCCTGAATTGGCAGCGTCATTACCGCCTGCAGAAGGGCGGCTGCTGAAGTAGCGGGCATCTGTGAACGCCTGACCGATCAGAGCCGATCCTACCGGAACTCCGTCTTTTATTATTATACTACCATTAGCCCGGCTGGGAAATACCACTTGCGCCAAGCCTGTCATGGCCAGCGGATAAACCAGCCCGGTAAAAATACTCAAGGTTACAACCATTACTAACGATCTTATTATCGCGCCCATATTTCCACCTCATTCTTTCTTAAGCCAAGCCTAAAGCAACTAAAAGCACATCAATGATCTTGATGCCAATAAACGGTACGATGATACCGCCGACACCATAGATCAGCAGATTTCTCTGCAGTATTTTAGAAGCTCCCAGCGGTTTATAGGCTACGCCTTTCATCGCCAGCGGTATCAGCGCGATGATGATCAGCGCATTGAAAATCACGGCGCTTAAAATAGCGCTCTGCGGTGAATGCAGCTGCATGATATTGAGCACTTCCAACGGTGCATAAGTTGCGGCAAACAAAGCCGGGATAATCGCAAAATATTTGGCAATATCATTGGCAATACTGAAAGTTGTCAGGGAACCGCGTGTCATCAAAAGTTGTTTACCGATCTCCACAACTTCGATCAATTTCGTTGGATTGGAATCAAGATCGACCATATTGCCCGCTTCCTTAGCCGCCTGTGTACCGCTGTTCATTGCAACGCCCACATCTGCCTGAGCCAGTGCCGGCGCATCGTTAGTACCGTCACCTGTCATTGCTACCAGCATTCCCTGCTGCTGATAGGAACGGATCATTTTCAATTTCGCTTCCGGCGTTGCTTCAGCCAGAAAATCATCCACACCGGCTTCGGCAGCGATCGCTGCCGCTGTCAACTGGTTATCACCAGTGATCATGATCGTTTTGATGCCCATTTTCCTCAATTCACTGAAACGTTCTTTAATACCGCCTTTGACGATATCCTTTAGATAAATAACACCCAGGACCTGTTTATCTTTGGCAACTACTAAAGGTGTACCGCCCTGATGCGCAATATTTTCACAGGCACTGCGGACTTCAGCAGGAAAAGCCCCACCCAGTTCGCTGACATAGTTCTGCATGGCTTCCATCGATCCCTTACGTATTCTGGCATCGACGATATCAATACCGCTCATTCTGGTCTGGGCGGTAAAAGGAATGAATTCTGCCTGTAAATGTGTAAGATCACGCTCGCGCAGGCCATATTTTTCTTTAGCCAGGACAACGATACTACGCCCTTCCGGAGTTTCATCAGCCAAAGAAGCCAGCTGTGCCGCATCGGCCAGTTCTCCCGCAGTAATGCCAGCAGCAGGAATAAATTCCGTCGCCATCCTGTTGCCCAGGGTAATCGTGCCCGTTTTATCAAGCAGCAGCACATTTACGTCACCGGCTGCTTCTACAGCACGGCCGCTCATTGCCATGACATTACGTCCCAAAAGCCGATCCATTCCGGCAATACCTATCGCTGACAGCAAACCGCCGATCGTTGTAGGAATCAGGCAAACCAGCAGCGCAACCAGTGCCGTTACAGAAATAACCGTACCGGAATAAATCGCAAACGGTTCCAAAGTTACTACTGCAAACAAAAAGATGATCGTCAAACCAACCAAAAGAAGCGTCAAGGCGATCTCATTCGGGGTTTTCTGACGTTTAGCACCTTCAACCAGCCCGATCATCCGATCGAGAAAGGTTTCGCCGGGATTAGTAGTCACCCTGACTTTAATCCAGTCGGATAACACCTTAGTGCCGCCGGTTACAGAAGATTTATCACCGCCTGATTCGCGGATAACAGGCGCTGATTCACCGGTAACAGCGCTTTCATCCACCGATGCCATACCTTCGATTACTTCGCCGTCGTTAGGAATGGTATCGCCAGCTTCAACCAAAACTATATCACCCTTGCGGATAGCTTCGGAACCGACGATTTCAAAACTGCCATCAGCTTTGATTTTCTTTGCCTGCAGAGATTTGCGGGCTTTACGCAGACTTTCTGCCTGCGCTTTGCCGCGGCCTTCGGCTACGGCTTCGGCAAAATTGGCAAACAGAACCGTAAACCACAGCCATAAATCTATATGCAGGTCAAACCAGCCTTCCTGTGTATTGCCTGCCATAAAAGCACGTACAGCCAGAACTGCTACTAAAATCGCGCCCAGAAAAACTATGAACATAACAGGATTCTTCCATTGGATACGAGGATCGAGCTTCAGGAACGCATTACGCACGGCCTCGCCCAAAATCTCTTGCTGTTGTCTATCTCTTTTCATCTCAGATCCTCCTTAAAATACCTTGCCCTGCAGCATAAACAATTGATCTACGATCGGTCCCAGGGCCAGGGCCGGTAAAAAAGTCAACGCGCCGACGATCAAAACAACACCGGCCAAAAGCACGGCAAAAAGACTGCTGCCCGTATTAAAAGTACCGGCATTGGCAGGAGCGATTTTTTTGGTTACCATATTGCCTGCAATGGCCAAAACAGGCACAATAACGGCAAAGCGGCCGATCAGCATTGCCAAACCGATCAAAACATTGTACCACAGGCTATTGGCGCCCAAACCGGCAAAAGCACTGCCGTTATTGCCGACACCGGAAGCGAAACCGTATAAGATTTCACTGAGACCATGCGGCCCGGGGTTGGATATCCCGGCCTGACCGGCTTCCGTAAGACAGGATACAGCCGACATCGTTAAAATAGTGGCAGCCGGAATCAAAAGTCCGGCAATTGTCAAAACAACTTCTTTTGCTTCAATCTTTTTCCCCAGATATTCAGGTGTACGTCCTACCATCAGGCCAACAATGAAAACTGTGATAAATACATACAGCATCATACCGTAAAATCCGGCGCCGACACCGCCCAGAACAACTTCTCCCAGCATCATCTGCAGCATAGGCACTAATCCGCCGGTACCGGTGTAGCTGTCATGCATCGAGTTTACTGCACCGCAGGACGCAGCTGTGGTAACCGTTGCAAACAAACTGCTGCTGCCGATACCAAAACGGACTTCTTTGCCCTCCATAGCAGTATCGCCGCTGATGCCCTGCGCAGCAACTATCGGATTACCATATTTTTCAGAAGCATAGCAAACCCCCAGCATCAAAACAAAAAGCAGCAGCATGGATGCCAAAACAGCATAGCCTTGTTTTTTATCTTTACACATCTCACCAAAAGTAAATAATAAACCTGTAGGGATCACTAAAATCAAAAACATTTCCAGGAAATTGCTCCAGGGAGTCGGATTTTCAAACGGATGAGAAGAATTGGCATTAAAAAAACCGCCGCCATTGGTACCCAGCTCCTTAATCGCTTCCTGAGAAGCAACCGGTCCCATAGCAATAGTCTGCTGTGCCCCTTCGACGGTTTGTACATCGACATAAGGATTAAGGTTTTGGATAACACCCTGAGAAACCAGCAGCACTGTTGCTACAACACAAATCGGCAGCAGTATTCTGGTCGTACATCTGATTATATCTGCCCAAAAATTGCCTAACTCACCAGTATTTTTACGCACCAGACCACGGATCAGAGCAATTGCGACAGCAGCTCCTGTTGCCGCCGACAAGAAGTTTTGTACAGTCAAGCCCAGCATTTGTGTCAAATAACTTAAAGTCGTTTCGCCGCTATAAGCCTGCCAGTTAGTATTGGTCATAAAGCTGGCAGCCGTATTAAAAGCAAGATGCCAGGTTTCGACGTTGGGCAACTGCTGCGGATTGAGCGGTAAAAAAGCCTGCGTCAGCTGCAAAACAAAAAGTGATAACATACCTAAAGCATTAAAAATAATGAGATTCAGGCAGTATTCCTTCCACGGCATTTCTGTACGCGGGTCAACTTTGGCCATTTTATAAAAAATATTTTCCAAAGGTGCAAAAAATCTTTCACCACAGGTTTTTTCGTAATTAAAAACTCGCGCCATATATTTACCAAGCGGCCAGGCGCACAGCAATAATACGGCTAAAAACAGCACAAATAGCATAATGTCTTTTGTCATTTTAAAAATCCTCCGGTTTCAATAATGCATAAATCAGATAAAATAAAATACCTACTGCTAAAAGCGAACTGAGCCATAACTCAGTCAAGGGCAGCATTTCCATCATCATTTTCCCTCCTTGTACAAAAACACCACTTGCAAATCACCTTACTACTGATGATGACTTATTGTACTACTACCTTGCGTAAAGCCGCTGTCAAAAGAACCCTCCCCGCTGTAAAAAAGTTGTAAAAATTTGCCGTTCTGCGATTACTGTTTATTCTGTTCTAATAGAAGACTATAGCTGAAAATAAATAAAAATACCTCGGGAAAAATCCCGAGGTATTTTTCAGTTTATCTCAATAACCTTACCAACACCAATTTCTTTAACAGGTATCTGTGCATGTACTGCCGCTTTCGCTTGAAAGGAACAGCAGTGGCACGGATACAGCTCTCGGATACTATGCTTCTGTAAATAGGCGATCGTTTTTTCCAGACGGTCGTCGACCTTAAATAAATGCCAGCCGCCGATAACTCCCTGAACCTTAGCTTCACCGCAAACCTTTTTAGCATATTCAATGATATTACAGATCCCGCTGTGCGAACAGCCTGTAATCACAAATAATCCTTCTGAGCCTCGGTAAACTAAAGCCGTATCATCAAGTACTAAATCTACAGGATCCTCAGCACTGCCAAACCCATGCCGCTGTTCAAAATCGTTCAGTGTTGGGATCTCGCCTAAAAAACCCAGCCGTTTTGTTAACCATACCGGTTCTTTACTAAGCCGCAGCCTGCACTTTTCCTGCAGCTGCTGTGCTGTAAAAGGGGCGCCTATAGCTTCGCCGGCAAACTGCTTCGGCTTCAGGGCATCCGGATGCGCCAGCAGCTGCAGTTCAGAAAAATATTCCTGCTCGCTCAGCCATAGCAAACCCCGTGTATGATCATTATGCCCATGTGAAAGCACTACCTGCTGTAAGCGGCTCAAATCAATCCCCAACGCCTGGGCGTTTCTAAGAAATATATCCGAATAACCCACATCAAATAAAATTCTGACATCACCATCTTCTAGATAATAGGCTACGCCCGGCTCACCTAAATAATAACGGTCAATCAGAGTATTGTTATCTACCAACACAGTCAGCTGCATCATATACCTCCATTATTTTCAAAAAATCAGTCTGTAACTTTTTTTACTTTCCCTCCATAACTTTTCACGAAACCAATACTCCTACAAGCTGTATTTACTTTCACATTAAAGCTTCCTTGCAAGTATCATAAGTCATTCCTTCTCAGAATACAACTTTTTTCTAAATCTGCGGCATCGCGCCATAAAAGAAACGTCCTGCACTTGGTAGTGCGGGACGTTTCGTAAAAATTATAAAATTGTTCTTTTAACCTGCTAAACAACCGACACGGTCATTTAAAAAATGCAGCAGCCGATAACGGAAAAAGGAACCATTAGTAAAGCTTTGACACAGCTTTTCCAGCCAGCTGTAGGAACAGCCAAAATCCTCATAAAAAACTTCTTCGCACCAGATCTGCTGCTTTATATATTCAAAAACCTGTGGCACCTCTTCAAACAGCAGGATCTGTGCTACCGCAGTTGTATCCAGCCTATGTGAATTGAAAGCAGTACAGATATCCTGAAGCTGCTGCAGGCATTCACCTTCGGGCAGTTGCCACAGCTGCTGCAGCTTTTGTAACAGTTCCAGCATAGCAGCTTTATTTTTAACATCGCGGCCGGCAATATAGTCACATAAAGCCCCCGTACTTACCAGAGGCATTTTTAATTCATTATTTCCATACATGCTATGATAAAAAACTGTAGGAAAATACACATACTGCAAAAAGCCAAGCACGGCATAACAATTCGGCAGGCACAGCCATTGACTGCTGAAAATCTGCATTTCAGCAGCGATGATACTTGCGTTAACAATCACCGTTTCCTGCGTATTGTCTTCACAAAACCCGACTGTCGCCAAACGCTTTTCTGAAAGAAATTTATCCCAATAGGTCAGTTCATTATAACATTCATAATTTTTCATGCTAGATCAACGTGAGAAATATTCTACAACGAGCTGGTCTTCGATCTGAATAGGAATCTCTTCCCGCAGAGGCAGACGAACCAGAGTACCGCTGAAGCTTTCTTTATCCTTACTGATATACGGCAAAGCAAAGTTTTCACGTTCCAGGAAATTACTTTTAAAAAGCTCGTTACTGCGCGAATTTTCTTTCAAACTGATCACATCGCCTGCCTTACAGATATAAGACGGGATATTGACATTTTTACCATTGACCAGAATATGGCGGTGCGTTACCTGCTGGCGTGCCAGACGAATAGAATTTGCAAAACCGATACGGTAAACCAGGTTGTCTAAACGGCATTCCAGTGTGCAGAATAAAGCGTCTGCCGTACGTGCCTTACTTTTACTTGCAGCTTTATAGTATCTCAGTAATTGACGTTCAAAAATGCCATAATAAGCTTTTATTTTTTGTTTTTCTAAAAGTTGTTTACCATATTCTGACATTTTTTTACTGCGTTTTACAGTTGTTCCCAATCTATCCAAAGCTTTGGGATGACCACACACATTGATGCCGAATCTACGGCACTCTTTAAATCTCGGTCCTCTTCTTGTTGCCACGTTTACATCTCCTTTATTATAAAAAATCATCAGCCGCTCTGGTTAGCTATTGCTAACTTCAAGCTACATTATAGCAACAACTTGCCCAGCCGTCAATATCTGCACAAAAATATACAAAAAGCACCCTGTAACAAGTACAGGGTGCTTAATTTCATAACTAAAAGCTAATATTATTCGCAGGTAAATGGCAGCAGAGCTACGTTACGTGCGCGTTTGATAGCAGTAGTCATTTGGCGTTGATGTTTAGCACAGTTACCGGAAATACGACGGGGCAAAATTTTGCCGCGTTCAGTAATATAACGGCGCAGCTTAGCAACGTCCTTATAATCGATTTCTTCAACTTTATCAACACAGAAGCTGCATACTTTTCTTCTGGTTCTTCTGCCTCTTTCACGTTTCATTCGCATAACCTCCCTATTTAGAATGGGATCTCTTCATCAAAAGGAACTGCGGAACCAAAAGATTCCATCTCGCTCTTCGGACCTGCATCGCCGGACTGAACCGGAGCTCCGCTGCCAGTTGCTTTACGTTCAATGAATTCTACGCTGTTGGCAATAACTTCTGTCACCCAGCGTTTCGTACCATCTTTAGCATCATAGCTGCGAATCTGCAAACGACCGTCTACAAGAGCCCTTTGACCTTTTGTAAGACTATTCCCGCATAATTCAGCGATTTTACCCCATACAACGATAGCAATAAAATCAGCTTCTCTTTGGCCTTCCTGATTAGCAAAAGGTCTGTCTACCGCTAAAGTGAACTGGCATACAACTTTGCCTGTCTGAGTATAACGAACCTCAGGATCACGAGTTAAGCGGCCCATTAAAATAACTTTGTTCATACTAGTTACCCTCCTGGTTACTCACCTTTTCTGATAATCATGTGACGCAAAATTTCATCGGTAATCTTCATAACGCGGTCAAGTTCTTTGACTGTTTTAGGTTCTGCACTGAAAGTTACGAGAACATACAAACCTTCTGCGATATCGTCGATTTCATAAGCAAGACGTTTCTTGCCCCAACGATCGGTTTTTTCTACAGTACCACCGTTATTGTTGATGAGGTTGTCAAATTTAGCAACAAGAGCTTCAAAAGCTTCCTCTTCAACGGGTTTTACGATGTACATGACTTCGTAGTTATTCACGAAATCACCTCCTCCTTTGGACTTTGGCCCCCTAATGGGAGCAGGGGAAGTATATATTACTATATACAAGCTTATGTATTATACCATTAGTCCCAGTAAATTGCAAGGGTAGTTTACTAAAAATAACCGTCATACTAAAAAGCATGACGGTTATTTCCTTCGGCTGTTTTCTACGACTCTTTCCCTTATTTACGGCTTGTCTTATTTAGCGCCGAAGCTTTATTTTTTCCCTCATAAGGCCCTTTTTATCAGGCGTCAGTTTTGACAAAATCGTCAAGCACCGCGCCGGGAGCTACCATTGGTTCAACCAGATCACTTTGTTCTACTACCGCTTCGATCAGGAAATTTTTTCCTTGTTTACGCGCTTTTGCCAATGCGGCGGTAAATTCAGCACAAGTAGTTACTGTCGCACCGTCTGCGCCGCAGGCTTTAGCAAAACCAACAAAATTAAACGGCGTCAGAATAGTAGAAGAGTAACGTTTATCATAAAAAACCTGCTGCCATTGACGGACCATACCCAAACAACTGTTATTGATGACAACAGTAATAAAAGGAGCGCTTTCACGCATCGCTGTATAAATTTCCATACCGGTCATTTTAAAGCCTCCGTCGCCGCAGATCTGTACAACCTGCGCCTCAGGCAGGGCAATTTTAGCTCCCAAGGCTGCCGGCAGACCAAATCCCATCGTTCCGCAGCCGCCGCTGGTCAAATGATGCCGCGGCGCGTCTACTTCCAGATGCAAGGCTGCCCACATCTGATTTTGCCCGACGTCAGTAACAAATACAGTATCTTCACCTTTAAAGCTGCGCGTCAGTTCTTTCATCAGCCAGGGCGCTGTCAATCTTTCGCCGGACTGTGCCGCACGGTTTTCTGTCGCATCCCAGGCTTTGATCGTATGCCACCAATGTTCTATATCAAGTTTTTTCACCCGTTCACTCAGCTTGTTGAGATTCTCTTTCATATCTCCGACTAAAGGCAGCGCTGTCATAACATTCTTATCTACTTCAGAAGGATCAATATCCAATTGGATAATCGTTTTTTTACCAACATAACGATTACGGTCACCTGTGACTCGTTCACTGAAACGGCTTCCCGCTACGATAAGTACATCGGCATTAGCAACTGCCATATTGGCTGCAATGTGTCCGTGCATACCTGTCAGCCCCAGGCATTGCCGGTCGCTTCCCGGAAAAACCCCAATCCCCATCAGCGTATTGACGACTGGCATCCCTGTTTTTCTGGCAAAACGCAGCACCTCTTCCGCAGCACCACTGTGAACAGCGCCGCCGCCTACCAGAAATACCGGCTGTCTGGCATTAGTAATAGTAACTGCTGCGGCTTCCAATATCTCTTCTCTGGCCGTTTCCATAACAGGCGGCGTCAGTGGCTCCGCTTCCATCCACTCCACATCTCCGACCTGCAGATTGCTGGGAACATCCACCAGCACCGGTCCCGGACGACCTTCCTGTGCCAGGTAAAATGCCTGCCGCAGCGCCGGCAGCAAATCCTCAGGCTTACGCACCAAAATATTATATTTCGTTATCGGCAATGTCACACCGACAATATCTATTTCCTGAAAAGAGTCTCTGCCTAAATTTGCAACAGAAACCTGTCCCGTAATCGCTACCAGCGGTACGGAATCTAAATAAGCTGTAGCCAGTCCCGTAACGATATTGGTCGCACCGGGGCCGGAGGTAGCTATACAAACCCCCGTTCTGCCGCTGGCACGTGCATAACCGTCAGCAGCATGGATGGCTCCCTGTTCATGCGCCGTCAGTACATTACGCAGCGGCGCGTCATATAACGCATTATACAAGGGAATTACCTGACCGCCCGGATAACCGAAAACAGTATCTACTCCCTGTTCCAACAAAACTTTAATAATAGCTTGCGCACCAGATAACTTCATTCTTCGCTTTCCTCCCAAAATCAGCACTTTCAGACTGCAGCTTGTTCCTGCAGCATCAAGGTATTTACGGAAACCACCGCGACCTGTTTTGCCAGCAGCTTCGCCATTTGCGCAACATCACTTTCAGTATTCAAAACAATTTCCAGTTCCATTCCGTCAGACTGAACCTTCATATTGAGTTCCTGCACGTCCACACCTTGTTTTGACAATACCCGCAGCACTCTCGGCAGTAAAGTCTCCTCATTTTTAGCCTTTAAAAATAATTTTCCCGACATTTTGATTTCCTCCCTCGTATGATTTTGATGGAAAGCAGTGCGTTAGGAACAAATAAAAAACGCCCCTGCTTTTGCAGGGGCGTATAAAATACGCGGTACCACCCTAATTTATAACTTCGCACCAGTCCATCAACCGGCTCAGAATTAACGCATCTGGTACGCATCATGCTACTTACTTCTGCTTTCGCTGACGAGTTCATGGGTGATTTACTCAACAAGCGCTCCGTGCCGATTTCCACCAACCATCGGCTCTCTGTGACTTTACATCTTGTCTTTCTTCCCAATCATCACTTTTACAATACAATATTAAGATTGGTCATATTATGCCACTTTTAACAGCACTTGTCAACACTTTTTTCAAAAAATCTTATATTTGTTCCAATGTTTACAATGTTCTTAAATAATTGCCTACCAAAACAGAAATTCGTTCACTATATGCAGCATGATTAACTGCTAAAACTTCTTTTACCTGATCTGCAAAATTACCTGCTTCCGGAGCCAGCAAAGTTTTATAACTTAATGCGTAAGCTTTTCCTGTCTCAGTCTGTGGTATCAGAGCGTCTGTTTCTGCTAAACCGGCATAATCCCGCATTTGACAGGCCAGCTGCGGTGCCAGCTTCAGCACCGTTTCCCAGGCTGCCAGCCACAATACGCTGCTGAGCTTAAAATGCACTTTCCCTTTCAGGGTTTTAGCTACTGCTCCCAAATCTTTTAAGGTCAAATCAGCATGTAAAAAACTCAGTCTGTAGCCAAAAGTATCAGCAATAGCGGCATGGGTCTGCAGCATTTCCTGCAGCAGCTGCGCCTCATCCAGAGTATTGAGCCCTAAAGCCGCAAATTTAATGCCGTTACGTTGCAATTCATTAGCAATCAGGTAATGCTCCTGTGGAGAAAGTAATTTACCCTCTTTAGATATCAGCAGCTCAAAATCTATTTCCCAGGGAGTATTTTTAAGATAAGAATTATAAATGAACTGTGCGTGCATAATAGCTTCACCATATTCCAAAACGATACGCCGCAGCTGTTCAGGCTCAAAATGAATAACTTCACTTCCTACCTGAAAATTTGCTTCCAAATATGAGCCCTGCATCGCATCACGAAATTCCTGCGGAAAATCATTATAACGCTTCTCTACCTCTGCATCTGACATTTTTTCGATCTGCAGATTTATTTTATCGCTGCAGTCCAGGCCAATCATGCTATAGCCGTATAATAATGCCTTTACAATATCTTCTTCACTTTTCAACCCTTCAGCATTGGCACCATAGCCTTCTTTATAACCTGTTTCAAAAACTCCCCAGGTTGCAGCATCTACAGCTTCCAGAAAATTGCGTTTTAAGAGCACGCTGTCAGCAGCTGAATATTCTGCAAGGACAGGCTTTACCTGCTTTTTAGCAAACAGCGGCGCAATGCATCCGCCTGCAGCTCCCAGCCAGTCACTGAAACCGATACTCGTACCTTTAGTGCCGCAGGCACTGGGCGCTGCCCATTTTACAAAACGACGGATAACTGCCGCATTATTTGCATTCAAAGACATAATATCCACATGCAAACCATCCTGTTCACAGGAATTTTCGACAGCCCACATCGCTGTCAAAGGACATTCCCCCTGTGTAACACAGACTAATTTTTTATCAGCAGCCTTTATAACCAGTGCGACCCAGCCGTTAGTGACTTCGCTCAGAGAGGCTGACACAACCTTGCCGCCTGCCGCAGCCTCCATTGTTTTTACTGCCAGTGCTTGTTTAATAGCCATTTTTCATCCTCCAAAACTCTCAGTTATCTTCCTTCTAATATTATCCACAATCTGCGCCTTTTACGCAAGTAAAACCCGGAAAATAACTAAACGCTATTTAAACCTTTGTTCGCAAAACTATAAATTATGCTTATCGACAGTACTTTTAATTTATCCACCTAAGGCGGATACAAAATATATGTGTCAAAAAAGCAAAATCCTCTCCATTTATCAACAATATCCACATAGTTTTCCACAGCATTCTGTGTATAAATTACATATTATACACAGTTTCAATCTTTTTTTCCCCTAAATTTTCCAAGTTATACCATATCACCTTTAAGTTATACACATTTTATCAACATTCTGTGGATAACTTTCAGAAAACTTTCCCCATTTTTCCACAACACAATATCTAGTTTGTTTATTGGCTCATACAGATGCTGAAGTCTATACTTTGTGTTCAAAGTGCACTGTCAAGGGCAACTTTTAATCGTTTGATTAAAAGTTTTATTTAAGCGCTTCTTGACACTGACAAAAGCTTTTACAAGTGTATATTTAAAGCCTTCTTTCTTCAGCCTAAATTTTCTGAAAATAAAAAAGCAGCAGTTTTTTTTAATTTAACTGCTGCTTAACTCAATTTTTACCGCCGTTTTATCTGTGCTATAGTAAATAAAAACAGACCAAACCATATCCAACCAAAAGCGACCATATGTACGGATGTGAAGTTTTCTCCGTACATAAAAACGCCTATCAGCAAACTTATTGTTGGAGCAATATACTGTAAAAATCCAATTATTTTTAACGGTAAAAGCTTTGCCCCTGCCGTAAAAAACAATAACGGCGTAGCCGTCACTACACCGGCACAGGCCAGCATTATCAACGTACTGGTTTCTGCTGTTTGATAAGCACTGGTTCCATGCAGGCTCAAATAATATTCATAAGCCAAAGCCAGCGGCGTTATAAGCAGTGTTTCCAGCATAATACTCGTCATTGTCGTTACCGATAAACATTTCTTGATCAAGCCGTATAAAGCAAAAGAAACAGCTAATGATACAGAAACCCAAGGCAGCTGGCCCAGGTTCCAGACCATTGTACCAACACCGATCACAGCGCAGATAACTGCTGCCATTTGCCAGTTATCCAAACGTTCTTTCAAAAAGAAAACACCAAAAACAATGCTCACTAAAGGATTGATATAATAGCCCATACTGGTTTCTACTATTCTGCCGTCATTGACAGCCCAAATAAACAACCCCCAGTTGAAACTGATCGTAATTGCCGCAGCCAGCATTGCCAGAGCCTGTTTAGGATTTGTAAAAATATCCTGCGTTTCTGCTAAAAAACTTTTTACTCTGCCGGAAGCGATGATCAATATCCATACAAAAACACAGGACCAGATAAAACGATTTGATAAAATCTCAAAAGCCTGTACTACGCCTAAAGTTTTCCAATAAATAGGCAAAATTCCCCATAGCAAATAAGCAGTCAAGCTATAAATTATTCCCTGTCTGAAAGTACTTTCCATTGTTCCTCCATCTATCTGCCAATAATTATTTTCTTAAACTTGCCGGAATTGGAATTTTCAGGGCAATGATCGCCGTAGCTACCGGCAGCCAGGTAACGATCTGCATTACCAGCGGTAAACCAAAATTATCGGCAATAAATCCTAAAATAGTAACACCAAAACCACCCATACCGACGCTGAAACCAATAGTAAGACCTGCTGCCATCCCAACGTTGTCAGGCAGCATCGTCTGCGCTAAAACGATAGTTGTAGCAAACGACCCGATGATAAAAAAACCAGAAGCCACAACAGCCAGCATTGCGCCAATTTCCGTTCCTGCATGGCTGATCAGCCATATCGTTGGAATACTTAGTATAATCGATCCTAAAATGATCCTGCGGGCGCCTAAACGGTCACTGAGCACTGCACCCGTATAAGTTCCTGCTACACCACCCAATAAAAATGCCGACACCAAAGCGCTGGCAAAAATTGCTTCACTGCCACGAAATTTCATAAAAAATAACGGCAGATACGTAGATAATCCCGTATGGATAGTAGACCTCATAAAGATAAAAAACAGCAGTATAAACATTCCTGTATAAGAGAGCTTTTCTGAAGCAGCTTTAATTTGTACTGCAGCTTTTTTCAAACTATGCTCCGCATTAACACGTTTGTAATCTGGCATATATTTCATCATTAACCCAAAAACAAGCAGCCCTGGCAAAATAAAATACATCGTATTATGGATGCCATCCTGCAGTCCAATGAGAAAAGTCATCAAAATGGAGCCGACGGCCATACCGGCATTGCCTCCCAGAGAAAAAATGCCCATATTTTTGGCTTTACTGTTTTCATCGCTTAAAAAATTAACAGTTTTTGAAGCCTGAGGATGATAAGTCGCACTGGCTATACCGATTATAATAACGGTCAATAAAATTAAAGTATAACTGGAAACCCAGCCTATGGCGGCAAACCCCGCACCTGCCATAGCAGCGCAAAAAGGCAGCAGGACAGGCATAGATCGCTTATCCGTAATATAACCAAATACCGGCTGAATAACCGACGACGTAATATTCTGCGTCAAAACTATAGCTGCCAGCTGCGAATAACTCAATGTAAATAATTCTTTAAGGTGTGGCAATACTATTGGTAAAGCACCAGCCTGTAAGTCAGTCACCAAATGACCTACTGCTAATGCTAAAATAGGTAAAAAATTTTTCTTTTGCATAACATGTCCTTTCAGAGCGATAAGTATATTGTAACATAAATACTCCTTTTAGTAGTGTTTTTAAGAAAAATTTACTTAAAGCGGTTATTCATTATAAGAATCGATATTTTACTTCATACACTACACGGGCATGCTACTTCCGGTTTTACCTGCCATATGTCCCTGGGCAAGGCCTGGCCGGATAGTATTTACCTAACATAAAAAAATAACCATACCGTATGGTATGGTTATTTTTTAACCG
>OGPD01000581.1_pt1 | contig 39512 bp, 35 predicted proteins | sample 1552861 | NCBI WGS metagenome assembly OGPD01 (sample SAMEA2580280, study PRJEB22360) | human gut metagenome | biome: human gut; feature: human-associated habitat; material: faeces | place: Denmark | collected 2008/2010
ATAAATCAGCAGCAAACCTTTGAGCAAAGGGCGATGACGGACATTGCCGTCATCGCCCTTTCGATTGGATTGGAGAAGAACCGCATGAGACAGAATTATCAATCGAACCGCACCGTCAGGCAGCAACCGCCGGGACGATTCCCGAACGAGTCAGATCGAACGGTAAAGAGAATCAGAAAAAGAAAGGAAAAACAAACGACGCACCGTATGGTGCTTTGCGGTATGATTGCCGCACTGGCGGTAATCATCATTTCCCTTGTACTGCTTGCAAAGGACTGCTCCGGCGGCACAGACGCACTTGCAGGCACATGGGATCTCGACGGAACGACCATTTATTTCTTTGACGGCAGCGGAAGCGGCGCAATGGAGCTGCCCTCCATATCCTATGATTTCACCTATACCATCGACGGCAACAAGCTCATGATTGATTACGCTAACGAGTCGGTGCGGGATTCCACCTATGAATTTACCACCAGCGGCGATACCCTTACCCTGATTGGCGGTGAAAGCACGGTCGGCGGTACATACGAGCTGAAAAGAAGCTCAAAGAAATAAGGGCTTCCACGAAAAACAACAGGAGTGAAGCTATGGTAAAATCCAAGAGCAGACTGTTATACATATTGAAATACCTTTGGCAAAACACGGACGCCAAGCATTATGCCACAACGGCGGACATCCTCGCCTTTCTGAAGGGCAACGGCACTTCCTGTGACCGCAAGATGATACCGTCCGATATACAGAAGCTCTGCAATATGGACATGGATATTGAGGAGGAGCACAGCCGTGAGAATCGGTATTCCCTGAGCAGTCACCTGTTCATGCTGCCGGAGCTAAAATTGCTGATAGACGCAGTAGAGTCATCAAAGTTTATTACGAGTAAGAAAAGCGAAGCACTTATTGAGAAGATACATACGATGACCAGTCCGACCTTTTTGGTTGGGCGTTTGGCTTTAATGGCAAGGTACAGATACTTGCACCGGAAAGTGTAAAAGAACAGTACAGACAGATGATTACAAAAGCCGATGAGGATATGCAGCAAAAAGAAAACAAAAAACAGGAAATCTAACTGTGAACGAAAAAGCCGAGTAATAAGGACAGCAACTGCGAGTTGTTTGTTTTAGATAATGCGTGAGACTATAATAAAGGTGTAAGGGAGGTACTGCGTAATGGATACAAAACAGGTTATACTTGAACTTCGTACTAAAAAGGGAATGTCGCAGAATGAGCTTGCAGAAAAAGTTTTTGTAAGTCGTCAGGCAGTTTCTCGTTGGGAAAACGGAGAAACAGTTCCGAATACGGAAACATTGAAATTGCTGTCAGAAGTATTTGATGTTTCTATAAATACACTTTTAGGCTCACCGAGAAAGCTTATTTGTCAATGCTGCGGAATGCCGCTTGAAGATGATGATATTATCGGACACAATCACGACGGTTCTTTCAACGAGGACTATTGTAAGTGGTGTTATGCCGACGGAACATATACTTACAATGATATGGACGACTTGATTGAAGTTTGTGTTAAAAATATGGTAAGCGAGAATTTCTCGGAGGAACAAGCCCGTTCTTATATGAAAGCGCTACTTCCTACTTTGGATTACTGGAAAAAATACGATGAACTCAGCGATAACGGGCAATTTGAAGAATTCAAGAAAAAGCTAATCAATGAGATTAACGAATTGAATGTTGACGGAATGCCAAAGGTGGAGAAACTGAATGCTCTTGTGGGAAAGTATGTGAATCTTGAGTACCGGCTTCCGAATGGGCAAGCGGTTAAATTTTTGAATGACGCAAAGACGTATCTGGGCAATCAGCTTGAATGTGAATACGGCGGCGATAGATGCTTCGGCGTTGTTGCAGATATGGATTTTATTCTTATCTGCACTTATGAAGAAGACGGCAAAAATCCGGAACTTGTATTGTATAAGAGAAGATAAGAATAGAGAAAAAGAGCAAGGCGTTGGAGTTAATGATTTCAGTAACAGAATAATAAGCGAACACAAGCAGTGAATTTATAATTGAACAAATAAAAAGCTTTGCTTTTGTTTTTTAAGACAGCTATTGAGCTGTCTTTTTTATTTGCAAAAAAGGAGGTGGTAATTTTGAAAGAAAATTTAATAGATTGCCTGTCATATGAAAACGACTTATATGGAATAAAATAACGGCGACAGAACCTTTAACTGTATTCGGGCATAAGGATACCGCCCTCTGCTTAATTCAGAGGGCGGCAATAGTGCTTTAAATTAGATTTGTCTGTTTGCGTTAGATTATATCCAAAAGCTGCTGTAAATTTTTTTTGCCGAAGAAGGCCTTGCTATTATTTACTACAAGGCATGGTACGCTCATAACGTTGTATTTTTCCTTTAATTGCGGGAAATAGCTTATGTCGTAGGCGTGTGCGGTAACTAAAGAATTTTCTGCGGCGATTTTTTGTGCCGCCATTACCAGCTGAGGGCACATAGTGCAGGATAATGAAACCAGAATTTTCAAATCCTTTTGTTCAGAGATTTGTTTTATTCTCTGCAAAACAGGCTCTTCAAGCCGTTGCCCTGTGCCGGAGGCATTGTAAATGCCTATGACAAACGATGTAAACTCGTGGCCGCCGGGTACACCGTGAAAGGCTATGCCTGTGTCGCTGCCGTTTTGCCTTAATATGCTTACATATGGTGTGCTTTCGGAGCTAGTTTCCTTAATTACTGAAATTTTATTTGTCCGTTCTGCTATGGCGTCCATATACTCCTGCAGTTGTGCTGATACAGGGCTGTCGTTAAGGTACAGCTTTAATATTACAGGGTTTTCCATTTTTGCAAAGACGCTGTCAAGCTGAGCTGAAATATCGGCGGAGAAAAGCCCGCCGTCTGCCTTGGCTGAGGCTGTGCTGTCTGTAGGGCTTGAAGGTGCAGGTGCTTTGGACGGTGATGTGTAGGGTGGCTTTAGACCTGTTTTTTCCGACATTAACCGAGCATATTTTTCAAGCTCTGTAGCCGCTGTTGCACCGTCGCCTACGGCAGTAACAACTTGTCTTAAGCTTTTTACGCATACATCGCCGGCGGCGTATACGCCCTCAAGGCTTGTCTTTTGGTTGCTGTCCGTTATTATATAGCCCTGCCGGTTACATTCAAGCTTTTTGTCCACAAGCTCTGTTGCCGGAGCGTAGCCGGCAAAAACAAACACGCCAAAGTTGTCGCCGCTGCTTGCAATACGCTTTGTTTTCTCGCCTGTTTTTGTGTTGTGATATTCTACGGTAGTTATGGCGTTGTCGCCGTCAACAGAATCAATAACCGTGTTGGTTAAGACCGTAATTTTAGGATGATTTTTTGCCAAATCGGCAGTTGCTTTTGCACAGGTAAAGTCATCTGCCCGCACAAGAATGTTTATGTGGCGTGCATATTTAGTTAAAAATACGCTTTCTTCTGCCGCCGCAAAACCGCCGCCTACAACAAAAAGCTCTTTGCCGGTAAAAAATTCACCGTCACAGGTTGCACAGTAGGCTACGCCGTGGCCCTTCCAAATGTCCTCACCCTTAAAGCCTACTGCTCGTGGGTGTGCTCCGGTGGCTATAAGCACTCCGAAGCAGGTGTAGCTGCCTGCAGATGTTGTCACTGTTTTAAGGTCACCCTCTAAGCTTAGCTGTGTTACCTCTGCAAGCAAAAACTCGGCACCGAAGCTTTCTGCCTGTGCACGCATATTTTCTGTAAGGGCTTTGCCGTCGGTGTGCTTTACTCCCGGGTAATTAACTACTTCAGATGTAATTGTTATCTGACCTCCAAAATGCTCCTTTTCCACTACAAGCACACGGTAGCAGGCTCTTGCCAAGTAAAGTGCTGCGGTTAAACCGGCAGGACCGCCGCCGACTACAATTACATCGTAAAGCTTTTCTCTGTCTATATTCATTACAGCATACCTACAAGGTCAAGGCTAGGCTTTAGGGTTTCTTCACCCGGCTGCCACTTGGCAGGGCAAACCTCGTCGCCATGCTCTGCTACAAATTGGCTTGCCTGCAGACGCCTTAAAAGCTCCTTGGCGTTTCTGCCTACATTGCCGGCGTTTACCTCGTAAACCACTATTTTGCCCTGTGGATTTACTATAAAGCTGCCTCTTTCTGCCATTCCGTCAGCCTCTATAAGAACTTGAAAATCACGGGAAAGTGCGTGCGTAGGGTCTGCAAGCATAGGGTAGGTTATTTTTCCTATGCGTTCGGAAGAGTCGTGCCAAGCTTTGTGTACAAAGTGGCTGTCTGTAGAAACGGCGTATATCTCGCAGTTGGCTTTTTGAAATTCGCTGTATTCGTTCTGCAAATCTTCAAGCTCTGTAGGGCAAATAAATGTAAAATCCGCAGGGTAGAAGAAGAAAATACTCCACTTGCCTAAAATATCCTTTTTGCTTACTGTTTTAAATTCGTTGTTTTGGTAAGCCTGTACAGTAAAATCGCTTACCTCTTTGTTAATCATTGACATAAAAAATACCTCCTTAATTTTGCAAACAGCCAACGCCTTTAGGTGAGGCTGTATAACGGATTATAGAGTTAATCTAAACTAACCGATTGCATTATACTATACACCTTCGGTTATGTCAATTAATAAAAATGAAAAAATTGTAAAATTTTCAGTGTATTATCAACAAAACCCCAAAAATCAGTCTAAAAAAACTAATAAATCCGCTTAGTCTTTGCTGCTTTACTTTTACATAAGGTCAGCAACACAGTGTTGACTGCTTTAAATGATTGCGAAAAATTTTTCGCAATATCAGCCTTGCTAAATATAGGTTGTGCCATTTGCAAAAAATAATTTAAGGGAATATATACAATAATTATGCCGCTTACAGCCTGAACAGTCGTTAATCGGGATATATTGCTTTGTCAAATAATTTGACAAAAGCAAGACTGCCTCTCTGACCTTTTACAAAAGGTATATGCCTGTTTACAGACGGAGAAATACTGTTGCTAACGGCAAAAATCCCACCGTAATTTTCAGAAGCAATTACGGTGGGATTTCACATAGCCGGGGCTAAGCTGTAAATGCGTATCAGGGCTTAGCCGAATATTAATTTTTAATTATGACTGAACCTTTAAAAATTCATTTTGCATATAGTCATAAACATCCTGCGGCAGATTTGAAAAGGTGTAGCACTTGTTTAAATAATCGTCAGACGGGTAAATAAGCTTGTTGTTTTTAATGTCATCGTCAAGCAGGTCATACGCCGCCTGATTTGGTGTGGAATAGCCCAGATATTCTGCGTTTGCCTTAGCTACCTCTGCCTCAAGCATATAGTTAATAAACTTCTCGGCCAGCTCCTTGTGCTTTGTGGTTTTTGGAATACACATGGAATCTATAAACAGGTTGGAGCCCTCCTCCGGCAGTACATAGTCAAGGTTATCGTTGTTAGTCATCATAACCGCTATGTCACCGGCATAGTAAGGCGCAAGAGCCGCTTGATCGCCCTCCATTTCAGTAAACACCTGATCCATTACATATTTTTTAAGCAGTGGCTTTTGCTCTGACAAATACTTTGCGGCAGTGTCTATATCCTTTTTAGTTACTGCGGTTGGTGTAATGCCCTTTAGCTTCATAGCAATAGCCATAGCGTCTCTGGAGTTGTTGAACATTAGAATGTTTCCGCTGTAGTTCTTGTCCCACAAAGACTTAAAGCCTGTAGGCTTTTCTTTTACCATAGTTTTGTTGTAGCAAAGTGCTACAACACCCCAAGAGTAAGGCACAGAGTATTCACCCTTTGGGTCAAAGTCTGTTGTCTGGTATCTCTTCATAATGTTTTTTGAGTTAGGTACATTGTCAAAGTCAATTTTTTCAAGCATATTTTCTTCTATAAGCTTGCTTATCATATAGTCTGACGGAATAATAACATCGTAGCTTGAGTTACTCTCTTTAAGCAGGTTATACATTTCCTCGTTTGACTCATAGTTGGTGTAGTTTACTTTGATATTATAGCGTTTCTCAAATTCGCCAATAGTGTCCAATGAGCCGTCTTCACCGGTTGAAATATATTCGCCCCAGTTAAACACATTAATTTCTTCCTTTGGTGTTGAAGAGCCGCAGCCGGCAAAAGCAACGGTTGTTGACGCAATAATGGCACCGCATAATGCCGCACATAATAATTTTTTCATAATAAAATCTCCTTTTAATATTAAGATGTATGCTCCTTTTCAGCTCTGCGTTCCCATACATTTACTATTATTAGTATAGCTATTGTTATTATAAAAAGCAAAGTTGAAAGAGCGTTTATAGTAGGAGAAATTCTCCTTCTAAGCATTGTATATATTTCTATAGGCAGGGTTTGAAACTTAGGGCCTCTTGTAAAGTAGGTTATTACAAAGTCGTCCAGCGAATAAGTAAAAGACATAAGCATACCGGATATAACTCCCGGCATAATTTCAGGCATAACGGTTTTAAAGAATGCCTGCCTTGGGTTGCAGCCAAGGTCAAGTGCCGCTTCATAAATGCTGTAATCCATCTGCCTTAGCTTTGGCATTACATTAAGTATTACATAAGGTGTACAAAAGCTTATGTGAGCTATAAGTACAGTTGCAAAGCCCATTTCAAAGTTAAACAGTGTACCCAAGAAAGCAAACAAAAGCATAAAAGATACGCCTGTAACAATTTCCGGGTTAATTATAGGTATATTTGAAACATTGGTTACAAGGCTTCTTACAGGCTTTTTCATATTGTAAATGCCTATAGCGGCAAGCGTGCCAAGCACTGTTGATACCAACGCCGCAAGCACCGCAATAATTAATGTATTGTACAGGGAGGTCATAATAGCGCTGTTGTTAAAAAGCTCATAGTACCATTTTAGAGTAAAGCCTTTCCATACAGAGGTTTTTCCGTCGTTAAAGGAGTACAGTATAAGTACGGCGATAGGCAGGTAAAGAAAAACCATAACCAATGCCACATATATTTTGGAGCCGATTTTTCTTTTCTTTTTCATGCAACAGCCGCCTCCTCGTCACCAAACTTATTCATTATAATTATAAATATAAGAATAATTATCATAAGAGCAAGGGAAATGGCAGAGCCTACATTTTTGTCCCTTTGGAAAATGTTTTCTATAACATCACCAATCATTTTGTCACCTGTGCCGCCTAAATACTGGGCTACCAAAAAGGTACTGGCTGTAGGAACAAAAACCATTGTAATGCCGCTGATAATTCCCGGTATACTAAGTGGGAAAATAACCTTGCTGAATACCTTTGCCTTGCCGGCACCAAGGTCTTGAGCCGCCTCTACAAGCCGATTGTCTATTTTAAGCATAACCGAATGTATAGGCAAAACCATAAACGGCAAAAAGTTATACACCATACCAAGCACAACCGCTCCGGCGTTGCCAAGCAAAGGTACATCCAGCCCCAGCAAATGCACAGCCAAATCTACCAAGCCGTCGTTTTGCAGCAGTAAAACCCATGCATATATTCTTAAAATAAAGTTCATCCACATAGGCAGCATAATAAGCATCGTAATAACATTTCGGGTGCTTGCCCTTGCCCGTGACATTATATAGCTTAGCGGGTAGGCAATAAGCAGACAAATTGCTGTGGAAAGCAGGGCTATCCAAAGTGAGCGAACAAAAACATCGGTATAAAACAGGCTGTCTGCAAAGGACTGCAGTGTAAAATTGCCGCTTTTGTCAGTGAATGCATAGTAAACAACCATTGCAAGAGGAATGATTGTAAAAACAAGCATCCATATTAAGTAGGGTATGGAGGGAGCCTTTGACTTCATTGCTCGTCACCTCCTGCGTTGCTGCACAGGGTAAAGTGAGCGTTTTTAAAGTCAAAGCATATAGGGGCATAGGTTGCCACCTGCTCGTCCTGCATGCTTGTCATCAGCCACTTACGGCTGTCGGTTTCTATAATAATTTCATTATACTCGCCCTTATAAATTACAGAAACAATGTAGGCCTCCAAAGCACCGTTGCCGTCACCTGCAATATATATGCCGGACGGAGGCAGAGAAATTTCCAGAGTGCTGCCCTCAGGGTAGCAGTTGTCTGCTACTGTAACGGTGCTGCCCTCAATTTCAATTTCCATTGAGTTTTCTTCCTTGCTGCTGCTTATAACCGTAGCTTTGAAAATATTATTTTCGGTTGGGAACAGCTTATTCATAATATGTATGTTGTCAGGCGTGACCTTCATACCTATTTTAGTGCCTACAGGCACGCACCTTGTACTCTGTATAATCCACAGGCAGCCGTTGCAGTCTACCTCCATTTCGTAATGAACACCCTTGAATACTACATCTGTAACGGTTCCGTTAAGCTGCCCGTCGTTTGGCTTACAGACCTCTATATCCTCCGGACGGATAACGACATCTACCGGCTGATACGGCTTAAAGCCCTTGTCAATACAGTCAATTTCCGTATTTTGAATAATAACGCAGTAATCCTCCTTCATAATGCCGTTTAGGATATTTGCCTCGCCTATAAAGTCGGCTACAAAGGCGTTGGCAGGCTCGTTGTAAATGTCTGTAGGGGAGCCTATCTGCTCTATTCTGCCGTTGTTCATTACAACAACTCGGTCAGACATTGTAAGGGCTTCCTCTTGGTCGTGTGTAACAAATACAAAGGTGGTTTTTAGCTGGTGCTGTAGCTGCTTAAGCTCTATCTGCATATCCTTACGCAGCTTTAAATCTAACGCTCCCAGCGGCTCGTCCAACAACAGCACCTTAGGGTCGCATACCAAGGCTCTGGCTATGGCAACTCTTTGCTGCTGACCGCCCGAAAGCTTTGAAACAGGTCTTTTTTCGTAGCCCTTTAGGTCAACCACCGCAAGCATTTTTTTAACTGCTGCATCTATTTCTTCTTTTGATTTTCTTTTCAGCTTTAGTCCGAAGGCAATGTTATCATAAACATTCAAATGCGGAAACAAAGCGTACTTTTGAAAAACCGTATTTACATTTCTTTTGTTAGGCGGAACATCATTAATGCGTTTTCCGTCAAAGAAAAGGTCGCCGCTGTCAGGCTCCAAAAATCCGCCTATAATTCTTAGCGTGGTGGTTTTGCCGCAGCCGCTTGGCCCTAACAGGGTTATAAACTCTCTGTCTTTAATATCTAAATTAATCTTATCCAGTATTATTTCACCGTCAAAGGAAACTTCAACATCCTTCAAGGAAATAATAGTCTTTTCATTCAATTTATGCACCCCCATTTGCTGTGTAAATAAACACATAAATTTTCAATATAAAGTATAACAGTTACTAAAGTTTTGTCAATTACTATATGAATCTAATTTGAAAGAAATTTCGTAAAAATCACTTATAAATTACTTATAATTTAAAATTGTGCTGTAAACCATATCTCCTTCAACAAAATGGAAGATGAAAAATGTACAAATATGTGATGCTTTTGTATAATGCTTTTTACTTTCAAAAGGACACAGCCTCCTTGACAATTAATTATAAGGGATTATAATAATTGGTAGTACCACTATTGGTGCTACCAATTATTCGTTGAGGGGAAATAAAAATGAAGTACATTAAGCAGTTTCTGATTATTCTTGCCATATCCTTTGTGGGAGAATTACTTAGGTATTTAATTCCTTTGCCTATACCGGCAAGTATATACGGAATGGTTATACTGTTTGTCGGATTAATGACAGGATTAATAAAGCTTGAAGCGGTAAAAGACGCCGGAAAATTTCTTATAGAAATTATGCCTCTTATGTTCATTCCGGCAGGAGTGGGGCTTATGACCAGTTGGGGAATTTTACAGCCTGTTTTTCTGCCAATATGTATAATTACTGTGGTTACAATTATTACCGTTATGGTTGCTACAGGCAGAATTTCTCAGTGGATTATCAGGAGACGCCGAAAGAGAGGTAAATGTGATGAATGAATTTTTTCAAAGCTCTATGTTTGCCGGCGTGGCATTAAGCTTAATTTCTTACCTTATAGGAATGCTGCTGAAAAAGAAATTTAAACTGGGCATATTTAACCCCCTGCTTATAGCTATTGTTGTTTCGATAATTGTTCTTTTAATAGGTAAGGTTGACTATAAGGTTTACAATCAAGGTGCAAAGTATTTAAGCTGGCTGCTTACACCGGCTACTGTGTGCTTGGCGATACCGCTGTATGAGCAGTGGGGCTTGCTTAAGAAAAACTTTAAGGCAGTGTTGTTGGGACTTGTGGCAGGTGTTGTTACAAGCTTAGGTACGGTTTATGTGCTCTCTTTAGTTATGGGGCTTTCACATAAGGATTATGTAACGCTGCTGCCAAAGTCAATAACAACGGCTATTGGTATGGGTGTTTCAGAGGAGCTTGGAGGTTATGTAACAATTACCGTTGCAGTTATAGTTGTTACAGGTGTTTTGGGAAATATGGCAGGCACGCTGGTGTGTAAAATATTCCGCATAACAGAGCCGATTTCAAAGGGGCTTGCCTTCGGCTCGGCGTCTCACGCCATAGGTACGGCTAAGGCTATAGAAATAGGCGAGGTTGAGGGTGCAATGAGCAGTCTTGCTATTGCCGTTTCGGGAATACTTACGGTTGTGCTTGCCTCTGTATTTGCGTATTTTATATGAGGTATAAAATGATAAATGAAAGTACATCGTTAGAATATGAAAAGGCGATTAATTATATCTACAGTCTTATTTGTGACGGAAGCCTGAAAGTAGGAAGTAAATTGCCTGCCGAACGGGCTATTGCCGAGAAGCTTGGTATTGGAAGAAATTCTACAAGAGAGGCACTAAGCATACTCCACGGAATGGGTATTGTAACCAGAGTGCATGGCTCGGGAAATTATGTTTCCAAAAATTCCGGCGGCTCAATAAAGCAAATAATTACCATAATGCTTGCGTTAGGTACAATAACAAAGCAGGATGTATGTGAATTTAGGCGTATTATGGAAAAATCGGTATGCTCTGTGCTTATAAATAAGGGCTTCACTCTGCAGCAGGAGGAGAATTTCAGAGAACTGCTTAAAGAAATGAAAATTGCCAAGGGCAAGGGGCTTGTTGAAATTGATAAGGCATTCCACGATTCACTTATTTTGGCAACAGAAAACACTCTGTTTATTACCGTTATGGAGGCTGTAACCGAGGTGTACAGGGAATGGATAGACATTGCTTTGAAAAAAGCAGATAAGGAAAGTAAGCAGGGACTGTTTCAATGCCACAGTGATATTTTTGAAAGTATATTAAATAAAGATACAGAAATGGTTATTAACGCAATTGACAGACATTATAATATAATAGAGGAGATGCTGTAAATGGTTATTACAATAGCAAGAGAATGCGGTTGTGACGGAGATGAGGTAGGGAAAAGGCTTTCTGAAAAGTATTCAATTCCGTGCTATGCCAAGGCAGAGCTGATAAGGCTTGCAAAGAAAAAGGACATATACGATAAATACCCGTTTTTCTTTGGAGAGCTGCCGGTTGATGTTATGATGAATTCTATGGCAGAGGATTTCCAGATGCGTCTTTATAAAACACCCAAGGAGGCATTGGCAAAGCTGTTGGGAGAGCAAAGCTGTGTGGTAATAGGACGAGCCTCTGATTATGCCTTTAAAGGCCGAAAGGATGCAGTGCGTATTTTTCTGTGCGGAGATAAGGACAAAAGAGTACAGCGTATAGCCCAAAAGCACGGTATTACTGAAAGAAAGGCACAGGCTGTTGTTGAGCAAACCGACCAACGCCGAAGCGGTTATCACAACTACTACTCAGGCGAGCAGTGGGGCTATGCAGGCAACTATGACCTATGCTTAAACAAAAGCCGCTTAGGTATAGACGGTGTAGTGGATATGATTGCCGCATATATAAAGACTGTCGGAATAAAAAAATAATTCAGTTATCTGTGCCGTTATTGCCTCCCAAATTATAAAAAGGTAATTACTTACGCAGAATAAAAATATAATAACAGGCTGAATTCTATAATATTAGCAAAATTTGATAATTTATTGCAGTGTATTATTAACCACCGACTTTAGAAAAGGTTGCCCTTACAGGCAACCTTTTTATTGTATATTTTCCAAATTTAACGCAATTTAGTATAGCAGAGGGCAGAGGCTTGTAAATACAGTTCGGGCTGTAAAGCTACCGTTTGAGTAAAATTAATTGCTTTTTGAGCCAAAATTTGGTATAAAAAGTATGTACGAATACGCAAAATGTTAAACTATTTGTTTGCATACTCGTTTACCAAAGGCTTTAAAAGCAAATTAATCTAAGTAAAGGAGATGTTTTAATTGGTAAGAAAATTATCAAAGAAGTTATTAGCTTCGGTTTTATCCATTTGCACTCTTATGTCTGTATTTGTGTTAGGTATTCCTACAGCTTACGCACAGGAATATTCAAATACGCCATCTGCCATAAGCTATGTTTCTGAGCTTAAGGCGGTAAATTCAGACAGTGCGAGCAGTGCAAAAAGCTTCCTTAACGGCTACACCATAATAGACCATAATTTTGATGTAACCGGAAAGAGGGGTATGTACATTGGGTATAAAACCTCAACTGATATTGAGCAGGCAATTACAGGAATTGTATTTTCGGACAGCTCTTCACCAAATAAAATAACCTACGGTGGCAGAGAATACCTGCGTTTGGAGGAGCAAGGCAGGTATGTTGTGTTTGACAGCAGCGGAAAGAGTAAAAGTCTGTGCTTGTACTACACAAAGGCAAAGGACCCTCACAATACCACAGAATACCTTACAGCCCTTGATGCTGTAGGTACAAAAAATTCTGCTATGCAGGGTAAGGACTACAAAACAGTAGTCAATGCAAGTACAAATATGCCGCAAAATGTTGGCGAGGCTAAGGATGGCAACAAGCTGCCGTATATATACTTGGCATACCAAAGTGTGCCGGATTTAGGCTCGGAATATCAAAAGCTTGGCAATGATGAGCTGGAGCAGAGTGTTAAAGCTATAAACGGCATAAATTATTATAATTTTGACGCTGATGTTTCAAAAAATGATTTTCTTATTCGTGCTTTGTCAGAAAAAGAAGCCGGCAGCAATATAAGCACAGTGGAAAGCTGGGCACAGCTGCTTTACTCTATGATGAGTATGAAGGGTGAAGGCAGCGGCTATCAGAACAGAATAGATTCATCTTTTAAAACTATTTTCGGTGACGGACAGTATACTGACCTTGTTTCTGCACTTACAAGCGGGGCGGGTACAGAAAATTCTAAGTACGACCGTGGATTGTTTATTCAGTCAACAGGTCTAAAGCAAACCTCGAGCATCTCAAAGGTTCGTGACGCTATGCTGCAGCTTCACACCGGTTTGGTAGACTGGGACGCAAACAGTCACGACTGCAACGATGTAAACGAATTAGGTGAATATCTTGTTAAGCAGGATTTCTTTAATAATGTTACATCATCGTCTGATGTTGTTTATTCGCTGTGCAGAGTTGCAGACGATAAGGCAAAAACAGGTCACGACAAATCGGTATCCGTAATCGGTTTGGTGTTCTATAACTTTAAATTGGTTCCAATTATAGAGGACGGCAGTAATCAGGGAAACGATACGCTGAACTACAGTGATGTATACAGGAATGTCAATGAAGAAAAATCCAGTGTAAAAATTGATAAGAATGACACTGCCTCTACGGTATCATCAAGCAAAAGCTTTGCAAACTCCATGGCGTCCTCCACAACCAATTCACATTCCGACACCTTCGGCCAGACATATACTATTTCAGAGGAATTAAGCTTTAGTGCCGGCTTTGCAAATAAGGAGTCGCCTCTGAGTGTAAATATGGGTATAAAATTAAGTGCGTCTCAAGCCTTTAATTTTTCCTCAACAGACACAGTTACAGAGGCTATTACGCAAACAGAAACCAACACAGACGGTTTGTCATATTCGGTTCCGCCTTATAGTATTGCGGCACTAAACTGTACATCGTCAAAGGAAAGCCGAGAGCAAAAGTACGACTGCCCGGTTGCATTAACCTATGATGTAGCTTTTGTAGGCAGCGGCTGTGAGCTGGGTGCAACAAATCTTTTTGAAACAACATTTGCATATAAATCAAATTACTATGCACAGTTTGGTGGAAACGGTGTTTCAGCAGTTGACACATTAAATAATATATACAAAACTAACGGTGAAAAAACAGATAACTTTAAGGTTAGCTGTACAGGACAAAACGAGTTTAACAAGTACTCAACACAGGAATGGAGCAGTATCCTTAATAAAGACATTAACAGCAGGGAGTTTCCGTCTACCGGAGCTAAAACAAGCAACTTTATTACAAGCTGTCAGCCAATGTCTTTCCTAGGCGGTAATTTTAATTCTGATGTTTCGGCTGTTTCTTATACCTTTGATAAATTTTATGCTCTTTATCCTATAGATAAAATAAAGGTATTTAAGACAGATGTTGCCAGTACCTCTCAAACATTGGTACAGCATCTAGACATTGTCAGCAGAGAAAGTATTCGGCTTCAGGACTACTACAATACCATTTCGGCCTATGATGTGCACAACAGTCCATGGACAAACTGGGATGCAACACAGGGCTACTGGGCATTGGTAAGCGACGATCCGAACACAGGGCAGGAGGTAATCACTAAAATTACCGAGGAGCCCGTTACAGACGGCATTGTTAAAGCATACAAGGACTCTAAAACCGGATTAATATACATAACACCGGTAAAAAAGGGCAAGTCATATATTCGCTATGTGATTAATGAAAATGTGTTCCAGTATTATCCTAATGTTCCGGGTGATGCAACCGAGTTTAGCACATTGAACCTAAAATATACTACAAACGATGACATAAATGCAAAGGGCACTATTGAGGTTAATACAGAAAAGGTGGAAAACCTTGAGCCTGACGCATTTAGCTCTGACAAAGACGGCAACCTGATTATTAAAAGCTATGATGATTTAGTAAGGCTGTCACAGCTTGTAAGAGAGGATTATGAGCTGTATGGTTCTCAAAGCTATATTTTGACGAAAAATATTGTAGCTCCACAGAATTCTGAGTGGACGCAGGGCATAGGCTCTGCTGCAGAGAAGAAACCGTTTAACGGAACCTTTGACGGCAACGGCTATATTATTTCAGGCTTGAATATTGCTTCATCGGAATATGGCGGACTGTTTGAGGAAATCGGACAGCAGGGCACAGTAAAGGATTTAATTTTAATTGACTGTGACTATAATAAAGCCGCAGAAACGGCAGGTGCTGTTGCCGCAGTAAACAACGGTACCATTGACCACTGCATAAGCGGTATGAATTTAACCTCCGGCTCAATATTTGTAGATATTAACGGAGACGGTGTGGCAGAAAAAATAAATTCCACACAGTTTAATTCTGACATTAAGGGAGGCTTAAGCGGAGGAATAGCCGCATTAAATACCGGAAATATTATAGGCTGCAGAAATGCAGGCATAGTTACAGGCACACAAGCAGGCGGGGGAATAGCGGGCGAGAATACCGGCTTGATTTACGGCTGTGCAAACACCGGCAGTATAGGCGACTCTCATTCTAATGTAAGCGGCGGACTTGTGGGTAAAAATGCAGGAGAAATAAAATCATCCTACAACGCAGGCAAGGTAAACGCTGCATCGGAAAACTGCAAAGGCTCTGTTGCAGGTCTTAACGGCTATGGCAGTGTGTCTGATGTAGCTGTTGAAAATGTTTTCTATACCACTGCAAACGGTTTAATTCCTATAGGAAGGTCATCAAAATCACAGCTAAACAGCACTAACCTAAGCAAGAGCAAAACAGATATGCACAGTGATGAATTTGTTGACCTGCTAAACAGCGTATCAAAGGAGCACAATATTAATTGGGTGAGAAATGAATCACGCAACAACGGCTATCCTACCATTGAATGCGGCTTCTATATACTGAAAACCGTAAAAACAAACAGCGGTATTTCCGTTACGGCACAAATGCATCCGGAGCTTGCAGTAGAATACAAGCCTTGTGGAAGTGAAGAAATCAATAGATTTACCGAATATGCAAACGGAGAGAAAATAGTTTCTGCATACAGCCCACTGCTTACAGACAGTAGCGGTAATGAAATAGTTACCGAATTATGGATGCAGAGCAGCTCAACAATAAGCGTCCCTGTTTCGGACGGTAATAAGCGTTTGGTTGTTATTGATTCTGAGGGCAATGTTTCTGACTGTGACTACATATATAAGGACGGCTGTGCGGTATTTACAGTGAACGAACCGGTAAGCTTTGCCTTTACAGAGGCTGAAAGCAATTCTCCAAGGGACAACAGTAACCAAAATAATCAAAGCAAAACCGCAGAGAAAAATATAAATGCAGTTACAAACAGCGGAAATGCTGCAGCAATCAGTGAAAATACTGCAGCAAGCAACGGCTCGGCTGTGCAGACGGGCAACGCACTTCCGGCGGTAGCTATGCTTATAGCTGTGTGTGCTCTTGCAGCTTGCTTCCTTATAAAGGGGAAAAGGTCAAATGAATAAGGAAAGAAAAAGTAAAAAAATTATAATTATCGTAGTGGTTGCCGCTATAGCTGTTTTTGCTGCAGCCGGAATTTGTGTTTATTATAACTTTTACAGTCAGCCTACAGAGACATCTCAAGGCGTGGCAGGAAAGATTTTGAAGGACTGGGACACAGGTGCTACAGAGCCCGGCACAGCAAAAAGCTCAGGAACGCAAATTCCGGGCTACAGTACTGCTGAAATGAAAGCAGGAGATACCGTGCTGCATTTAAGCGTAGGTAATCCTAAAGCCAATGAATGCGGTTTTTATGCTACTGTAAAATTATCAGACGGAACAGAGCTTTATAAATCCCAACTGCTTGAGCCGGGCAGTGGTCTTACAGATATTCCGCTGTCAAAAACCCTTGAAAAGGGCGAATATAAAGCAATGGTTTTATACGAGTGTGTCACTCTTGATGATGACCACAAGCCTTTAAATTCAGCTGAATCGGAATTTACGCTTATTGTTAAGTAGGAAAATATTAGATTCTGCTGATAATTAGAATTGCTTACGGTATCGGGAGGTTGCACCTTCTGTGCACCTATAGCCTGTGTATGTAAAATATGCATTTAGTTTGCAGCAGGCATACACAGGTATAGGCTCTACCGCTTTTAGCAGGCGTTTATTATTACACATTATAAAATAAAATATATTTGAAAGGAATTTTTTATGAAAACAAAAAGTATTTTAGCATTGGCACTGGCTCTTTCACTGTCTGCCGCAGCTGTGGTGTCTGCTTCGGCAGCTACCCTTACAAACACATCTCCTGACGGCTCTGCAGAGGTAACTGCAAGAATTGAGGGAGCAGGTCCGGGAGAGGTAAGCTATATTATCACTATTCCCGATAAGGTTGATTTTGGCGTTCTGACTCAGCCGTCCGACACAACCAGCGACCATTTTAAGGATGTAAGCTATACTGTAACAGCAACAGAAATTAACAATCTGCCGGAGAATAACTGGGTTTCGGTACGAGTTAAGGACGAAAATGCAGACCTGGAAAACGACCAGTTCTATATCACGCAGACAACAGCTCCAAATACAAAGCTAACATATGATGTATTCGATGGACTGCCAAGCGAGGGGGCGGCTGTAAACACAGGTGATATGGGAGAAAATGGCTATCTGCTTACAGCCTTTAACTCAACGGGACAAAAAATTGACGGTACTCTTCGACTGAATCAAAACCAAATATACGGCAAGTCTTTGGACGAAATAGCAGGCGATTACAGTGGACATATGGTATTCCACAGCTCAATAATCACAGTATAATTTATAAAGCTGTTTATTTATGAAAAGACATAGTTTTTTAAAGGTGTTTTTTATTCTTGTTTTGGCTGCGTGCCTTTTTACCGCTGTATATTCTGCGGATGCTGTTAACAACAGGTGTCCGGGTGATACCGAGGTAGTTGCACATATTGACACACAGCCCGCTGCTGACAGTAAGGTAAGCAGTCCAACTGAGAGCAGTTCGGCTGAGAACAGTGCATCATACCCCGACGAAGCTTTAATCCTTACCGGACAACAGTCAGTGTTAATATTTGTAGCTGTGTCAGCATTTGTTGTGGCTATAGCAGCTATAGCTTTTGCGTTTAAAAGAAAAAGCCGTGTTTAAAAAATGAATTTGTTAACATAACGGATAAACCCGATTTTGCACAGCAGTGTGTAAAATCGGGTTTTGTTTAGCCGGTTGTTTTATACCGGCGATATATTAAATAATTTATCCTCTATGTGTTGCAGACCTATAAGCTTTTCTGCAAAAAGATTGCAGAGCATATTTGTTCCTCCGTTCCGTTTCCTTTTACAATTACATTTTAACGGATTTCGGAAAAATATGCTCTGCTTTTTTATTTTATTTATAATTTATTTTGTAGGCCTATAAAAAAATCCGGCTTGAGAATATAATATCGGTGCCTTGCAGGGTTTGATCTTCTTAGGGTGCAGAGTTAGGCTGCTGTCCCGATTATTGGACAGCTTTTATGATATAATAAAACAGTGTGTGTTTAGCAATAATTACAATATACAGAATATTTTTATGCAAAATATATTGAAATTGACATATTCGGGTGCTATAATATAAAAGTAGACGGATTTCGATAATTATATGTAAAAGAGAAAATAAAAAAGGACCTGAGAAACCAGATCCTTAAATCACACACTGTGATAGTTGCAAGAGCAACGACTTGAATAAATTTTTATTTGAACTCATAGTGTAATCTCATAAGGTATTGAGATTATCTGCATTATATACCCCAAAAAACAATTTGTCAATACTAGGGAGGTAATTTTATGAAAGATTTTTATATTGGACTGGATATGGGAACAGATTCGGTTGGCTGGGCAGTTGCTGACGAGGATTACAATCTGTGTAAATTCAAAGGAAAAGCAATGTGGGGCGTTAGGCTGTTTGACGAAAGTGCTACTGCAGCGGAAAGAAGAGGCTTTCGCACGGCAAGACGAAGAGCACAAAGAAAGAGGCAGCGTATTTTATGGCTGCAAATGCTTTTTAACGAGGAAATTTCAAAAAAGGATATAGCCTTTTTCCAACGACTTAACGAGAGCAAGTTGTATCTGGAGGATAAATCAACAAATGTACCGTATGCTGTTTTTGCTGATGAAAGTTTTACAGATGTTGATTATCACAAGCTTTATCCAACTATCTATCATTTACGCAAAGAGCTAGTTCAAAGCGATGAGCCGCACGATGTAAGGCTCGTGTATCTCGCCTTACATCATTTAATTAAAAACAGAGGACATTTTTTGTTTGAAAATGTCGGCTCGGATTTTGAAAAAGAATCTTCGTTTGAAGTGCTTTTTAAAAATCTTCAAAACTATATTTTAGGAGAATACGAGTTGGCTCTTGAGTGCATAAGTCCTTTGCAGATCGCAGATATATTGAAGGATAAATCAAAAAGAAAAACAACCAAGTCCTCCGAAATATGTAAGCTTTTAGGCATTAGTAAGAAGGGGCAGCCTAGGCTGAACGCTATTGTTTTGCTTATGTGCGGGCAGTCTGTTAAGCTTGCGGATTTATATGGCGATGAAAATTATAACAAAGAAGAAAAATCATCTATCTGTTTTGAAAAAGGATATGAGGATAATGAGGAAACTTACCGAGAACTATTGTTAGAAAGGTTTGAGCTTATTGAAAAGATTAAGGCTTTGTATGATTGGGCAATACTTGCTGATATTCTAAAGGGCGAGACCTATATATCATTTGCGAAGGTTAAAACATACGATGAGCATAGGCACGATTTACAGCAGTTGAAAGCTTTTGTAAAGGAAAGATGTAGGTCAGATTATAACGAGATTTTCAGAGAAACAAGTGACAAGCTTAACAATTATACAGCCTACTGCGGTAAATTTAAAGAGAATGGCAGAAACGGGGTTATTCTGCACTCAGCAAATCAAACAGACTTTTGTAAATATTTAAAATCAAAGTTTGATAAGCTTGATAAATCAGGCTACGAGGATATGTTTGAGAAAATTGAAAACGGTTCATTTATGCCTAAAATTGTAGTTAAAGATAACGGTGTAATTCCAATGCAGGTAAACGAAAGTGAGTTAAGGGCTATTCTTAAAAATGCATCGGGATATCTTGATTTTTTAAATAATCAAGACAAGGACGGGATTACTGTGGCTGATAAGATTTTGCAGATATTTGAGTTCCGTATCCCTTATTATGTCGGTCCTTTAAATGTTCATAGTGATAATTCATGGCTTGTACGCAAGGATGGGAAAATTTATCCGTGGAATTTTAATAAAATTGTTGATGTGGATAAATCGGCAGAGGAATTTATTAATAAGCTAACAGCAAAATGCACCTATCTTCCGGACAGGGATGTTATACCAAAAAACTCAATTTTGTACAGCAGATATATGGTCTTAAATGAGCTTAATAATCTTAAGCTTGACGGCAAAAAGCCGGATGTAAGCTTTAAACAGGCGGTATTTAACGACTTGTTTATGCATAGAAGAAAGGTCACACAAAAGGCGCTAAGGGAATATATTAAAGCTCAAACAGGTACTGAACCTGAAATCACAGGTATTGACGGTGATTTTAAGGCTAATATGCGTCCTGCAATAGAGCTTGCCGGCTATAATTTGTCTGAACCGGATAAGGAAGAAATTATTAAAGCTATCACTATATTTGGCGATGATAAAAAATTGCTTAAAAGGCGGATTAAGGACAAATATTCAGAAATGCTTTCGGAAGATGAAATTAAAAAAATCTGTAAGCTAAAGTATAAGGATTGGGGCAGACTCTCCTGTGAATTTCTGACCGAAATATTTGATGTTGATACCGCAACAGGCGAGTGTAAGGATAATATTATTAATACTCTTTGGAACACGAACGACAATTTAATGGAATTGCTGGGTGCTAAGTATAACTTTACACAAAGTATTGAACAAGCTGTTTCAAAATCGACGCATAAGGCTTCAATCGAAAAAATGGTTGAAGATATGTATGTATCACCTAAGGTTAAGCGTACGGTGTTTCAGTCGTTAAAGATTATGAAAGAGATTGTTAAAATTAAGGGACATGCCCCTAAAAAAGTTTTTGTAGAAATGACAAGGCATGATGGAACAAAGGGGGATAACGGCCGTACACAATCAAGAAAAAAGCAGCTTGAAGAATTGTATAAAAAGTGTGAGGAAGATAGCACGGAGCTTTGGGATGAGCTTGAAAAAACTGACGATGATGAGTTTAGGCAAGATAAACTATTCTTATATTATACACAAATGGGCAGATGTATGTACTCGGGCGAAAGAATAGAGCTACGAGATTTGTTCAATAAAAACCTTTACGATATTGACCATATTTTCCCAAGCTCAAAGATTAAGGATGACAGCATAGATAACCGTGTGCTTGTGAAAAAGCAGATCAATTCTCACAAGGATAATGATTATCCTCTTAACAGCACTGTAAGAGAAAAAATGAGAGATCATTGGCAGTATCTGCTCCAACATGGTTTTATTTCTAAAAAGAAATATGACAGATTAACTCGTGTAACTCCTCTTACAGATGACGAGCTTGCAGATTTTATTGCAAGACAACTTGTAGAGACCTCTCAGTCAACTAAGGCAGTGGCAACATTGTTAAAAACATTGTATCCTACAACCGAGATTGTGTATGTAAAGGCAGGGCTGGTAAGTCGGTTTAGGGATGAATATAAGTTGTTTATAAAGTGCAGAGAAGTAAATGATCTGCACCATGCAAAAGACGCATACCTTAACATTGTTGTAGGAAATGTTTACAATGTTCGTTACACCCATAGCAAGGCTGAATTTATAAAGGGCTTGCAGAATAAGAAATATAGCTTAAACAGAATGTTTGCATTTGATATACCGGGTGCATGGAATATTGAAAATGAAAAATCTCTTTCTATTGTTAAGAAAACCTTGATGAAAAATAATATTCTGTACACTAGGTATTCTTATATGCAAAAGGGCGGCTTGTTTGATATTCAGCCATTGAAGAAGGGTAATGGACAAGCGCCTTTGAAAAAAGACCTGCCGTTAAGTGACATCGGTAAATATGGTGGATATAACCAGCCGACTGCCTCATATTTTTCTTATATAAAATACGAGGGCAAAAAAGGTAAGGAGTGTCGCCAACTTGTTGCCATTGATAATTATCTGAAAGAATACTATGAGAAAAATCCTATAGAATATCTTACAAACAGACTTGGTTTTAAAAATCCTGCAGTACTTATTCCTGTGGTAAAGATAAATTCCTGCATTGAGCTTGATGGATTTAGAATGAGCATAAGCAGTAAATCAAATAAAGGTAAAGAAATTGTATATAAGCCGGCAGTTCAGCTTGTTTTAGGTGCTGAAAAAGAGGCTTATGTAAAGAAAATCAGCAAGGTATTGTCCAAACCGGAGGAGCAGAAAATTACAAGCTATGACGGAGTGAGTGCAGAAGAAAATATTGAATTGTTTGATGCTCTTACAGCTAAAATGACAAATACAATATTCAAAATTAAGCTTGAAGATATTGGAAATAAAATCAAATCCGGTAGAGATAAATTTGTTACTCTGGATGTTAAAAAGCAGTGCATAGTAATCAATGGAATTTTAAAATTAATGCATTGTAATGTTGATACAGGTGATTTAAGGTTAATTGGTGCAGCACACTACGCGGGAAAAGTAACAACAAATTCTGCTTTATCAGAAATAAAAAAAGTGTCGTCAATTATGCTTATAAATCAATCGGTAACAGGCTTATTTGAAACAAAAATTGATCTATTAAATATTTAATTTAAAAGGGGAGAACAGCGGTGAGTTGGCGTACTGTTGTAATTACAAAAACTGCAAAGCTTGATTATAGCATGGGCTATATGGTAGTGCGTGATGTGGAAAGCACTGCAAAAATACATATCAGCGAAATTTCTGTTTTAGTTGTTGAAAGTACGGCAGTATCAGTCACTGCAGCTCTCCTCAATGAGCTTATTAATAAAAAGGTTAAAGTAATTTTAAATTGCTAAATCGTTATTTAGGAATTAAATGTTTTATGCTTCAAAATATGCACTTGTATTTAACCGATACAGAAATTGTCCAATTTTTATCGTCTGTAAAAATACACAACATATGCATTGTAGATATTGAAAACCATATACCTGAAAATATTTCAGGATTAGAGAACCTTATCATAATTGATAAGGATTTGTGCGAAATTATTGACAAAAATCATCTTATGTAATAAAATAATCTTGTGAAGTTGCCGTGCACATTGTAGTGGGTGCATTTTATTTCAAATTTGAGTTTGAGAATAGTGTAATTTCATAAGGTATTAAAACTCGAATTAATTAGTTATACATTAAATCCAAGTTTGAGAATAGTGTAATTTCATAAGGTATTAAAACAAAACAGCGGAGAAAATGAACAGCGACCGTGTTTGAGAATAGTGTAATTTCATAAGGTATTAAAACGTAAAACAGAATTAAATGGAACATTGAAGTGTTTGAGAATAGTGTAATTTCATAAGGTATTAAAACTTTGGCAATAAGTCAATGAAGCAGCTAATGGTTTGAGAATAGTGTAATTTCATAAGGTATTAAAACTTAGGTTATTTGTTTGCTGATTTACACCGTGTTTGAGAATAGTGTAATTTCATAAGGTATTAAAACACGATACACCGAGCAGGCACATTTCCGGTAGTTTGAGAATAGTGTAATTTCATAAGGTATTAAAACTGTTCGGCAGTTAATGCTAACTGTATATGGGTTTGAGAATAGTGTAATTTCATAAGGTATTAAAACGATGCAGGTGCATTTACTATTCAGACAGATGTTTGAGAATAGTGTAATTTCATAAGGTATTAAAACTCTGACTTTGGGGTTGATTTCGTCAATCTCGTTTGAGAATAGTGTAATTTCATAAGGTATTAAAACTTGTTGGCGTATGAAAAAGACGACTATAATGTTTGAGAATAGTGTAATTTCATAAGGTATTAAAACATTATGCAGGTACAATTATGCAGGATAAAGGTTTGAGAATAGTGTAATTTCATAAGGTATTAAAACTGTATGCATTATATTCGCACTTTATATATCGTTTGAGAATAGTGTAATTTTATAAGGTATTAAAACTACCTTGATCAGATAAAACATCAATAGGGTCGTTTGAGAATAGTGTAATTTTATAAGGTATTAAAACTAGTAGTGCTATTATATAACTTATCCCACTGTTTGAGAATAGTGTAATTTTATAAGGTATTAAAACAGTTTGTACGGTATGTGTGTAACTAATCCTGTTTGAGAATAGTGTAATTTTATAAGGTATTAAAACAATACAAGCTTTAAACAAGCTTTAGCGGCTGTTTGAGAATAGTGTAATTTCATAAGGTATTAAAACACAACATACAACAGAACACACCACATAACCGTTTGAGAATAGTGTAATTTCATAAGGTATTAAAACCTCATTTGGCATCTAACTCACCTCCGGCTAGTTTGAGAATAGTGTAATTTCATAAGGTATTAAAACTAATGAACTCGAAATAGGACAGAGGTATGTGTTTGAGAATAGTGTAATTTTATAAGGTATTAAAACCTTGCGTAACCTGTAAAACCTTTTTAACCACGTTTGAGAATAGTGTAATTTCATAAGGTATTAAAACAAGTTGTAAAAAACTATGCCAATCACGCCCGTTTGAGAATAGTGTAATTTCATAAGGTATTAAAACAACGCTCGCATAAGTACGCTTACCCTTTACGTTTGAGAATAGTGTAATTTCATAAGGTATTAAAACAAGTTGTAAAAAACTATGCCAATCACACCCGTTTGAGAATAGTGTAATTTCATAAGGTATTAAAACTATTCGCACCGCCAGCGTTAACTCAGATTAGTTTGAGAATAGTGTAATTTCATAAGGTATTAAAACTCTTGGGAAGCTTGGCAGAAAAAGGTTGTTGTTTGAGAATAGTGTAATTTCATAAGGTATTAAAACTACCCTGTGAAATAACAGGAATGTTGCCAAGTTTGAGAATAGTGTAATTTCATAAGGTATTAAAACCGTCCGCCAGCTCTTCAAGTAAAATGTTATGTTTGAGAATAGTGTAATTTCATAAGGTATTAAAACTATACCGCCATTCTGTCTTTGAGTATTCCTGTTTGAGAATAGTGTAATTTCATAAGGTATTAAAACGTTGAAAATATACGGGTGGTAATAGCCGTGGTTTGAGAATAGTGTAATTTCATAAGGTATTAAAACTATTGTATAACCGACATATACGAAAACTGTGTTTGAGAATAGTGTAATTTCATAAGGTATTAAAACGCTTTCGCCAAACCAAAACCTATAGATAGTGTTTGAGAATAGTGTAATTTCATAAGGTATTAAAACCGGGTATATGTTTGCACCATACCTATATCGGTTTGAGAATAGTGTAATTTCATAAGGTATTAAAACATTCTATTTAGAAATTGGCGTTGATAGTCAAGTTTGAGAATAGTGTAATTTCATAAGGTATTAAAACCATTGACAAATTTAAAAACCCGTGTATAAGTTTGAGAATAGTGTAATTTCATAAGGTATTAAAACTTTCAATACGACCGTAAACATTCCCTCAACGTTTGAGAATAGTGTAATTTCATAAGGTATTAAAACTACGGTAAGAATTATGAAGTCGGCGATATGTTTGAGAATAGTGTAATTTCATAAGGTATTAAAACATTTTTCTGTATTAACATATGGTGGGTCAAGTTTGAGAATAGTGTAATTTCATAAGGTATTAAAACCATTGACAAATTTAAAAACCCGTGTATAAGTTTGAGAATAGTGTAATTTCATAAGGTATTAAAACTTAGTTCTATTTTTTCCTGCATAAATCGTGGTTTGAGAATAGTGTAATTTCATAAGGTATTAAAACCACATCGGAATTGTTGTTGATGTTCGAGGTGTTTGAGAATAGTGTAATTTCATAAGGTATTAAAACTTGCCTTATTAGCAACATCATAGTTAATTTGTTTGAGAATAGTGTAATTTCATAAGGTATTAAAACCAATGGGATTATTTTGCGACTTTTACGATTGTTTGAGAATAGTGTAATTTCATAAGGTATTAAAACGGTTCGAGTCCGGTCACCAGCACCATATCGAGTGTTCTTAACCAACCTGAGAGTTGGATGAGGACATTCGATTTCTTTTTGCCTACATTTTGCATCTTCTTGTATGTATGAGCAGGGATTAACCTGCTCTTTTTTATTATGCCGGTAACGCATTCGGAACATACTCTACGGCAACGCCCTTGTGGGTTTCTTTGCGGTAATTGTGCTGTCTTGCAAGACTCGGCAGCTCCAGATATCCCACAAACTTGTAGTGAATCTTTATCTGTTGTTTGCGATTTTTGCCTGTACCCGTTACTTCGTATACATCAATGCGGTCGATGAGTTCCTGCAACAGAGGGCTGTGAGTTTATCCATCTGCATAAATTTCCGAACAGCGGCGATGAATTTCTCCTTTCCGAGCTGCATTTCCTCGACCTCTGCCAAGCGTTTGCGGTATGCCCCGATTTTCTCTTTCAGTTCTAACCGTTCGGCTTCGTACTTTTGAGGAAATCGCATAAACATCTCATCGCTCAACTTACCCGAAACATTATCCTCATAGCACTTGATACACAGCTCCGACACCTGCTCACTGCGCACATGACATTTTTGCAGCTCGCTCTCAAGATGCTTTTTCTCTTTGAGAATATCTGCATTGGTTTTGTTGGCAAGCAGTGTTGCAAAGCTTTCCTCATCATCGCAAAGACATTTAGACAGCCTGCGAAGCTCTAATATTACCACCTGCTCAATAGCATCTGCTCTCAGATAATGCGTGGAGGAACAAGTTCCGCGGTTTCCGTGATAATTTCCGCACATAAAGAACGGAATATCCTCTTTGTCGTGCTTAATATTAAACCACAGCTTTTTCCCGCAATCGGCACAGTAAAGCTTGACCACAACAACTGCAAATCCTGAAAGGTTATTTTTCAAACAGTGGCAGGCAGAAGCACTGTTTACCGCCTATTAGAAATAAATATACAAGCAGTTTATCTTGCAAAACTCTTGCAAATAGTGCCAAAAAAATGTATAATGATACTTGAAAAAGTGTGACTATCGCTGAGTTTCAAAAAATGTCGCTGCTGCGGCGACCAAATTACAGACGGAATAGTTTAAAATGGATTTCAGAATAGGAGGCGGCATTGCTATGGGAAAACCAAAGAAATTAAGGAAGCTGATCAAAGCGGCGAAAATGGGAAAGCCTTATGCCCTGTACCGCCTTGGAATCTGCTTTGAAACCGGGCGGATGGTATAGGCGGACATAAACACTGCGGCTTTACTTATCTCTTTTGCAGCAAAGGCAGGATATACTCCGGCTGTCGAGTGGATAAACGACTATTCCTTTGACGACAGTGCCATAGTGCAGGCAGAAAGCTGACCTGCGGCAGATAAAATGAAAAAAGGCAAAAAAAGGGGGGTTAAAAAAACAAAACATCAGTATAATTTAAACAGATAAAATGAAAAAAGGCAAAAAAAGGAGGACAAAGACATGTATATAGACATGTATGAAGCGTATAAAATAAAATACGACGAGTATTTTGACAAAGTGGATCCTTATAAAGGGCTTGGAAAAGACACGCTGACAATACGACTTGAGGGAAATATCGGCGAGGACCGCCCGAGAGAAATGCACCGCTACAGCATTTCATTTCCTGCCGCGGTCGGAGAATACACATTCGATTTTTCACCCTATTTTTGGAATCCCAAGTATGTTCTGAAAATAAACAGCATCGGTCAGAACAACATGAGCATAACCTTTGGCGGAAATGACTACACCCTGCACGAAGGGATCAACGTCCTTTTTGAAATAAGGAAGTCTCAGGCGTCATACGACGGTCCGTGGTTTACGGGCGTGGATGAATGGAAGGCTGTATGGGTGAAATAAGATACAGTGAGGTGGCGACATAAACGGTATTAAGCTGAAAATATCAAAACCAAAGGATAAGCTTCCGCAGGTTCAAGCAAGCTGCTTGGCAATCCCATGTGTGGGACGGCTTTGAATGGCCGCATATCGAGGAAAACGGGAATTCTTTATTTCTTTTATGACCTTGATACAATGCCCGAAGCACCGGATGAAAAATCGTCACGGGTTCTTTGGTACAACGGCGAATTATCCGCCCTGCATGAAATGATACTGGCGGATTATAACGGCGTTGTCCGCCTGTTTTACGGAATGATAACAGGCACTGTGATCTACCAAACAGTGATAATCATTGCCGTATTTATCATAAATTCTCTCTATCGAAAAAGAAATGCGAAAAAAGCTGCCACTTTAAGGGCAGGCAATTATATACCGTAATAAGAAGGAGGATGGGTATGTTCAAAAAAGTCATTACACTATTATTCGGCACAGCGTTTATGGCAGTGCTGATGCTTGCGGCAGGAGGAATCTATCTCCTTCCCGAAAATTTTTTCATTCGTGCAATGGGTGCATATATGTATGCCGATATTTGGTACGCCGTGGGAGGGCTGTTCAGCCTGATGCTTGTTCCCGGCTTTGTGGTGGGCTATGCCGCCTGTCAGAGCCGAATTCTCGGTGCAGTCTGGTTTATCGGCTTTGTCGTATTGGGATTTATCAGCGGGATCAGCGTTTGGTGGATCGTCACGGCTGTGCTGCTTATCCTATCCTACATATTCTGCATCAGTGAGAATGTCGGCGATTATGATGACCTCGACACCTACGACAAGCTCTGTGTGCTGATCCCCGCCTTCGGGGCACTGCGGTTTATCGACCGCTTCGGGCTGGAAGGCTTTTTCGGCGTGATAGGAAAAATTCTTTCTGTTATCGCTATAATACTGAATTTTGCGCTGATGATCGCTCTGTGGATCGTGCCGAAGGATGAAGCCTCGGTGTTTGGCACGATTGTTATGCAAATCAAGGACTTTGGCAGTACGCTGTTCGGCATCGTCTTTATCTTCGTTTTCCTGCCGCTGTTCACGGTTTACAGTGCAAAATATTCCTTTATTAAGCCGGGGCTTGCCAAGGTGCTTGCCTGCATTTTCGGCGGATATGACATTATGCGCGGAGCCTTTGTAACGATGCTCATTATACTCAGCGTCACTACCGGAGACGGGGACACATCGGTGGAGGGTGCAAGTCCGATTTTTATGTTCGGCATTGAGGCGTGCTTCCTTATGGCGATGCTGCTCGGCGGAATACTTTGTGTTAAGACCGCCTTTGGTAAAAAGCTGGGTATGGTCGCCCAATTCTGTCTGACAAAGGACGGCACGGCGCCGCTGCGCTGTCTGATGATGGCGGCACTCTCAACCGTGCTTGTATTCAGCATAGCGCCCGCCGCAATCTTTATTGTATGGCTTGCCGCTGTTGCCGTTATACTGCTTGTTGCCGGAACATTTAGCGCTATGAATCCCGGCTACAGCTATGAAGAGCTTAGGTCTATGGGCTACTCCGACTACGAGGCAAGAAGGCTGATACGAGAGACAAACGGCAGAATGACTGCCATATAAGGAGGTCAAAAATATGACAGAACAAAAGAAAAAGCGAATCATTGAGCTTGAAAAAGAGCTTTCCTATCTTGTAAACGATTCAATGACATTAGAGGAGAAGCTGAAAAGCCTCTCAGACGCATATTGGGTGGCGAGTCATTCCGGCTACGGCGACGCCATGGCAAACAAGCTGATGAGCGGGCAGGAAGATGAAGAAACCCGCCTTTGGGGGAAAAACTGCGAGAACAAATACAAAATCGACGCACTCTTTGACCTGCTCGATGAGTTAAAGAAAGAAGGTGATAGCGGATGTTGACCTGCCCCTATTGCGGCTCATCCCGTTTGAAAACCACCGGCGGATACACCGGCAATCCCTTTGACCGCAGAAAAGAAAAAACAATCTGCCTTGACTGCGGCGGAACGGTCGCAACAGAGCCGGATTTAGCAGACCTGTTTCAAATTGTTATCTGCATCGAAATGACGGCTGAGGGCGGCGGACTTGTCCGAAAGGCAAAGGCGGAATTTGCCTTTCAGGACGGCGAATACGATTTAGGCCGTTTCGAATACCCGCTTTGCCGATATAAGCGCTTAAAAATCAGCAAAGATACAGCGGACATAGACGGCGAGATTTTTGTAAGCATTACCAATGTGCCGTATGAAACAACAAGACAATATACCGCTACCGCTCCCGATAATCGACCGGAGGCGGAAACGGTGAAAATCAAAATTTATTCAAAAGGAGAGAATTAATTTATGGGACGATGTGCAAGATGTGGGATGCCTATGCCCGGAGATGTAACCGGAGCAGTTTGCTTAAACTGTCAACGGCAAACGGCGTCTCAACGCAGCGGAAGCAGGGAAAACAAAACGTCAGGCAGATCTCAGGCGCCTTCACAACCGGGATATACCCTGTCTTCCGATGAATACGGTAATACGGTAAAGACATATGCCAACGGTACACAAACAGTCTATACTCCAAAACAGGTCAAGCGCAGCTTTTGGCGAACTATTATAATCCTGATCCTTTTAGCGGCGGGAGTGTTTGTGGGAATAAAGTATTATTCCTATTCTAAAAATGAAAGCAACCTGCTCGCGCCGTTTGAAATTACGCAACAGGAATCGGGTGACGGTTCGTTTGTCATAAGTACCGCGCTTTCGGGAAGCAGTACATATAATATCTATGATATAACCGTTCACCGGAAGGAAGAAGGCTTTGTATCTAACCTTTTCGGCTCGTCAAAAGGCTTTGCCTCTGCCTCAAATTTTACTGTAGACGGCAAAAAAGTGCTCAACTATTATTTCAGCGGTTATGATTTCGGCACGGGACTTGACGGAGAGTTTTATCTCACGGAAATAAACGGCAAACGGGCGATCATTGATAAGAATCGAGGCAAGGTGTATATGGAAGGCTCGGAGTTTTTCGGCAAACATATCGAAAAATTGGAGGCGTTTAATCCGGCTGCGGTATTAAAACCTCTTACCGAAAAGGTATCGGGCGGCGAATACGGCATCAATTCGCAGTATTATGTCCTGAAAAAGGACGGCGTATCTTTAAGCTGCTCCGGGGACGGCAACCGCATCAACGCCCTTGATGAAAGCGGCGAAGAAAGGCTCAGCTATAAGGTGCAATACTATGAATCCTTTATGGACAAATTGCCGGACTATTCGGATTATGAAATTGTAGAGTAAATACAGACCGAAAGGAGAGTTACTATGGGACTGTTTGGAATAATGTCATACGACGAAGCAATGGAAACACTGATTGAAGGCGCCGCTTCAAAATCGGTTTTGGAAAAGGCGTATAAACGGGTAAAAAAGAATACGTACAACGAAAGTCAGGGAACAGTGCAGTTGCATTATTGTTTCGGCCAGCTTTACGGTATTGAAAAACTTGAAGGCTCCGCAGAGAAAAGAATTTTCGGTTCAGTGTGGCTATCGGTGGACTATAAAGGTGATTTTGACGATGATAACCTGCAATTGGTTAAAAGGTTTTTGACAAGCAAACCCGATTTTAACCGTCAGGTGAATGAAACGGCTTTGAATATGCAGCCCGATAATAAGGATTACAAATACGCGACCGTTTATCTGATTTTTGCGTATTTGTATGGTTGCGGTTTTGAACCTAATATCGAGAAAGCAGAAGAATATGCCGAAAAATCCGAAGCGCTCGGAGATGAAAAGGCGGCTGTATGGAAGGCCCGTATCGAAGCTGTTTGACGACAAACTGCCGAACGACTTTTTTGACTGCGATGACCCGGAAGATCTGTTTACCGAAGGCGTAGAGCTGATAAACGGGTTTGACGAAGATAAAAACTCCGTACCGCAGGATATCGACAAAGGAATAGCACTTATCACAATGGCGGCAGAGCAAGGCTACGCAAAAGCGCAAACGGTACTCGGTCTATGCTATAAAGAAACAGATAAGCCTTGCCCCACCTTTTCGGCAAACGGAAGTCTTAATATTTACAGAAGTGACGGCAAACAGGCTGTTTACTGGCTGACCAAGGCGGCGGATATGGGCGAAATTGCAGCTATTGACGAAGTTATATATATGTTTAAAAATGGTGTAGGAGGTGCGCCGAAAAACAGTATACTTGTCAATATGTACAGCGATATGCGGCTGAAGCTGACAGGAGAGCCGTTTGAAGAATATAAGGATGAGAAAATCAACGGATATCAAGAATTACACTTCGAGAGCGGAAGTGTATATAAAGGCTATATTGTAAACAACGAATTTCACGGTAAGGGCAAATATATATTTTCTGACGGTCTTGTATATGAGGGCGATTTTTTCTTTGGCAAACCAAAAGGATACGGAAAGATAACCTATCCTTCCGGCGGAACCTACGAGGGCGGCTTTGACGGATTTGATTGCTACGACGGCTTTGGAATCCGTAAAAATTCAAACGCTATTACACGAGGTTCATGGAGAAAAGGTGTTTCAAACGGGCTTTTAAGCGTCTTATATAAAAACGGAGATGCATATTACGGCGGTGCGGTTGATGATATATATACGGGTCTCGGTATTTATATTTACGCTGACGGATGTATATCCGCCGGAATATATAAAAATGACGAAAACCTGACATACAAAGAGGTCTTTCGTTATAAAAGTTCATTCAAAAGAGTAAATGAAGGCACAACGAGATATTACGGTCAGATGGGGTCTGCGTATATAAATGGCAGACTTATAGATTGTCCTGTCGGTTACGGCGAGAGATATACTAACGGTGGCTATGAACTGGGGCTGTTTAAAAACTGTTCCCTTGTACACGGAGTGTCTTTCTTCAATAATATTGTACTGTACGGCGACTTTGACGAAAAAGGAAATCTTAACGGTGAGGGCGAAGCACTGTTTATCTGTGACGACGGAATTGTCGGTTACAAAGGTGGCTTTCTGAAAAATCTTTATCATGGCAAGGGCATATATACGGCAATAGACGGAAAAAAATATCTTGCAGACTGGGAAAACGGTATGCCTGTCGGCAATTATGCTTTAAAAGCGTGGGCGGCAAACGGTATTGAAAGAACAAGTCTAAGTATAGAAGATACGGATTTAATCGGAATGGTGCGAAACGAATAAGAATTTATACAGCTTTATATAACCGTATCACAGCTGTTCCGGGGACGGCAACCGCGTCAACGCCCTTGATGAAAGCGGCGAAGAAAGACTCAGCTATAAGGTGCAATACTATGAATCCTCTATGGGCAAATTACCGAATTATTCGGAATATGAAATTGTAGAATAAACACAGACCGAAAGGAGAATGAATTATGGGACTTTTTGATAATATTGTTTTAGGACTGCTTGATCTGGTTGAAGGAAAAAATAAAAAACAAGATATGACATACGATGAGGCGCTTAACATTTTGTTGGAGGGAACGGCACCGATTAAGACACTTGAAAACGCAGATGTTAGTTTGATTCATTTTGGCAGTAAGACAAATCGATATGACCTTTGCAATCTTTATTCATGCCTTGGTGACCTTTGCGGACTTAAAAATAAGGAATCCGTCAATACTACAATTGACTTTGTGTTTTGTTTTGTAACAATGTCACTTGAAGGTCATACTGCTGAGGAAACCGAAGAAGGAATAAATCTGCTGGGTGAAATTTATCGTCGCCATCCGGATTTTAACCGTGAGGTCAATGAATTTGCTTTGAATGCACAACCGGATTACAAAAATTATTCCGGTATTTTACCTTACCTGTCGTTGGCGCATCTGTACGGTTGGGGTTATGAACCCAACGTGCAAAAGGCTGAAGAATATGTCGACAAGGCGGAGGCTCTTGAGAAAAACAAAATAACAGAGAATCTTCGCGCCCGTATCGAAGCCGTAAAAAACGGCAAATAAATGTCGCTGCGTTAAACAGTGATTATATCAACACTGATTTTGCAATAAGCACTCTGAAGACAGCCCTTGAAAAGGGAAACTACCATAAAGTGATTTTGCATTCAGACCAGGGGGTACAGTTTACTTTATGGGAGTTTGTAAATTTTTGCAAAGAGAATAATATAACACAAAGTATGAGTAAGGCCGGCTGTCCTTATGATAATGCTCCCATGGAAAGATTTTATAACACTTTCAAAAGCAACTTTTATAACATAACTTCATTTTCAAATGTAGAGATGATGGATGAACTAACTATGAAATACATAAATCGCTATAACTATGTTCGCCCTCATTCATACAATAATTATTTAACACCAATGGAGGCTCGTTACAGGTAGGTATTTATCGAACAAAGTGTTACAAAAAAGCTTGACCACAACAAAGAAAATTGATTAAAACAAGTGGCAACGGACAAGCTGCCACTTGTTTTTTTCTGACTTTAGGCTTGTGTTACAGAAAAACAGGTTTTTATAATAATTAGAACTAAAAAATTGAAGTGGTGCAATATAACCGACTTAATGTCTTTTAATGACAAATTTATATGTAAATTGACAAAGCAAAAAAATTAGTGTCACACTGTATGTCACATATTGAATTGTATAAAATGATTTGCTAAAATGTTCTTGTAGGTAAATTATAACAAGCTAATATCAATACATTACCCGAATATATGTGCACACCGCAATAATTTCGCACAATAAATACGCTTACAAGGAAATTTTAATACACACCTCTAATACGGCCAAGCCCAGCCTTGCGGTCGGGCTTGGTCGTAGAAGAATGGCAAAAGCGGAGACTCGGCGTTTTTTCAAATGCTCTAAATATATGGGCAGATTTGTGTATAATAAACAGCCTCGTATTTAATTAAAGGGTATATATTTAATGATTTATGAAGAAATATTACAGAAATTTATATATAACAGCAGAAGGGGAGAGAATTTATGAAAAAAGCAGTTGGTATATTTACGGTACTGTGCTTGGTTATTGCAATGAGTGCCTGTACAGGAGGCAGTGGTTCTGTAACAAACAAGAGCTCGTCAAAGAACAGTCCCTCTGAATCATCAACATCAGAAAAGGCTACAGATAGCTCTGCTGAAAAAAACACAGAGCTAAGCTATGAGGACAAATATAATCAGTATATAAAAGATACTATTATACCTGAAATTGGCTTGTACACGGATTATGATATTAAAAAGGAATATTTCAGCAATGACGGTACATATTTAAATCCGGGTGCGTGGTGTACCGAAACAGGTATGATAAGTGCAAAGATAACCGATCTAAACGGTGACGATATTCCGGAGCTGATTGTCCCATATCTTAAAAGTGAGTACATTTCAAAATTAAAATATAAAAAGGACAAAAACTGTTCTGTTCCGTATCTCCGTATTTATACTACTAAAAATAATAATATTGAAAAGCTTGCAGATGTGCGAATGTCAGAAACGGTTGACTATAGCTGGCAGGATATGCAGCTATTTATTAATGAATATAACGGTACAAAATATCTTTGCTTTAATGACTGTGCTATGCATGCCGATTTCGGCAATGAGGATACATTGCTTTTTATAACCTATGATGGCAAAGAAGTTAGTGCAGATATGATATTTTCACCCGTGAATAGTATAGGCTATACCCTAGGAAAGTCTGAAAACTGTTTATTAAATGATTATGACTGTAATAAGCTGTACTCAGACCAGCCAAATTATGTATCTCTTGTAAAGCGTCAAATTTCTATGGAGGATCCAAGTGTTAATGACGGATATAAAGAGGAATATGATAACTGCTTTAACCCGAAGCACCAACAGAGGCTCCGACTGAGACACCAATATAAAGAGGAATATGATAACTGCTTTAAGGAGCAAATAGAAAAATACGGCTTGTCGTTTACAGGCTTTGGCGTAGGTGTGTTCAAAGGAGAACGCTATATTGATACCTCAAAAACGGATAACATTTTCTTTGTACACGCCGATGTTACCAGTGGTAAAAATCCACAGCAAATAGCCACTGTAACAGACTTTACCAATGTGTTAAAGAGCTTTGGAAACAGTGCTTTGAATGAAAGCGAAAAAGCAACGGAAAAGCCTACAGATAACAGTTCAAGCGACAGCAGTAATAATGAGGTACAAAATACAGATGGCTGTGCACTGCAAAGCGTTGGCTGTGTAAACGGAAGGCTTTGTTACACACAAGATCATAAATTTGAGTATGTTGCAAATGATGTTGCAAGTCCTTTGCCGGATAATATAAAGGACAAGGTAGGCAAGTTTATGTTAATTGACGACTACATATACTATATTCCAATAGTAGTCGGCTCGGGCGGCTTTTCGGTAGAGCTTAGAAAAATGAAGCAGGACGGCAGTGATGATCAGCTTGTATCCGGTTATTTAAGCTATAGTCCATGCTGTTATTATACAAAGGGATATTTACTGTATTGTTATTATAACGAAAGCACAAACGATTCCAAAAAGGTCATTCTCAACTTAAAAACGGGGGAGGAAAAAACTATTAGCGACTCCTACATTATATCGGCAGCCGCAGACGGTAAATTTTATGGTACCGCTAACAATTCTTTGTATGAGATTGATGCAAAAACAGCACAGGCAACGAATTTTGGATATATTTCAGGCAGCATTAAATGTATAGATAACGGTTATATATATTACAATGCTGATACAGGGGCTGTAAGCAGAATTAACCTAAGTAATGGTCAAAGTGATACCTTTAACATCAGCAGGGGAATGTTTGCGGTAATGAATAATATAATTTACTACACGCCGTATAAAACAAATTCAAGCTATTCACTGGCAGATACTTCCGATATACGCTCGTACAATATTGAAACAGGGGAGGATACTCTGCTTTCTACAGTTTCCGCTCCGAACGGAGGTATAAAAAGATTTGAGCTTGAAAACGGCTATTTAGTTTATACCGTTGCAAACGGAAATACAGGTAGCGGTGCATCCGACTATATATTTGATGTCAATACAAAAACAGCCACTCTTGTAAGCAATTATGCGGTTGCATCATTCTAAATTGCGGCAGGAAACATATTGAAGGATAAAAATGGAAATAAATTAAGATATACAATAAATGAGCTAATATATGATCCTGTTGACAACCCAAATGGCGTATTAATTGAGGTAACAGAACAATTCAAGTGAGGAAGTGTGTCTTTTGATTAATAATTTAAAAAAGGTATTTGATAATTACAGATTAAAAGTTCGTGATTTTGAAGACAAAAAGGCTGTCATAATTTATGACAGCCACAATACCTATCCGGAGAATTGTGTGAAGTTTGATTGGCAAAATGATGAATATATAATATATGAGGTTCATAGATCAAGGAAAATTATAATAGCTAAAGATACAGATGAAAAGGCAGCGATAATAAAATTATATATTTTTTGTTTACGCTTTTTTGCTATAAAAATTTTTACACCATCCAACGTTGAATTTTTAACTAAAAGTCAAGAAAAAATTCAAAAATTATACAATGCCGATGATATGAATAAAATTAAGGATTTCATTATTAATGCCTTTGGTGATATGGATATTTCTTTTGCTGAAAACAATTTAGAGGGTATTTCGCTGGTGAAGAATAACAATATATATTTTATTAATGTCAACGGGTATCCCTTATATAAAAGTAACAACCTTTGTCAAGCATACAGCCTTACATTTAATGTTTGTTTGAAAATTTCTATCCTTTGTAAAATGATAAGGGAGAAATTTGGTTTGAATAACTGTCCGTTATCACTAATGAATATTTATTTGTTCGGAACACAGTTTTCAGAGAACATACCCCGACCGCTATAAAGTTTTGATTGTATTCCAAAAAGTGTTACATTGGTTTTGGGGTATTTATTAAATGCTTCACCGTATATCTACTCGAAAGATTGCATTATATTTACTGTTCTGTAATATTTATTTTCAGTATGCTTTAAAAAATTAGGAGATTGATATTATGATAAGAAAGGGATTTTATTGTAAATACAAAGGAAAAATTTATAGATGTGCTACTCGTGATACAACAGTGCTACTTCGGTCACCTGATGTAGAAGATTTTCAAAAAAACGGATTTGAAAAAAATCCTTATTTTGGACAAAACAAATTTTATGATGTTGGAAAATACATCAAAGTTGTACCTAATGAAGAAATTGAATGGTTTTGTAACATATATAATGTCGGAAAGTATAAGGGACGGCAAGTTGGCGTAATTCGTGAAACGGATACAGAGTATGTTATAACTTCAGGATATGTTTCAGAGGGTGAGCAGTTGTTTACAGAGGAGAATGGATTTGAACAAATAGACAGATATTTGTTTGAGGGCAAGGTGCCTAAAAGCGAGGTAACCGATATGGTAGAAATAAAAGAACCTATTTGTAAAGAATTAAAAGCTCCGGACGACTGGAACTTTTAAGTAGTTTATCTTTTAATTTCAAAACTTAAAGTGTAACCACTTTAACAATGAAGCAGAGCATACCTTCTGTAGCAGTTAAATGTCAGAAGTATATGCTCTGCTTTTGTTTTACACAAATATATTTAATAAATTAGTATATAGTGTGGAAATATTGCATAATAAATGTTATATTTATAATTACAGTATTTGACTATGCTTCAAAATGCTTTAAAAGGATAGGAGATTGATAAATATGCTAAGAACAGGATATTATTGTAAGTACAGAGGAAAAATATATAGTTGTTCTCTGGGGCCTACAGAGGCTTTGTTACGGTCACACGACATAGAGGATTTAGAAAAAAACGGTTTTGGAAAAAATCCTTATTATGGTAAAAACAAATTTAGTGATGTTGGGAAATACATTAAGGAGGTACTTAAAGAAGATGTTGAATGGTTTTGCAACATATATAATGTCGGAAAGTATAAGGGACGGCAAGTTGGCGTAATTCGTGAAACGGATACAGAGTATGTTATAACTTCAGGATTTGTTTCAGAGGGTGAGCAGTTGTTTACAAAGGAGAATGGATTTGAACAAGTAGACAGATATTTGTTTGAGGGCAAGGTGCCTAAAAGCGAGGTAACCGATGTCAAAGAGGGGAAAGAACCAATAAACAAAAAATTAAAAGCTCCGGATGACTGGAACTTTTAAGTTACTTAACCCTTAATCCGAATACCTAAAATGTAACCACTTTAACAATGAAGCAGAGCATACCTTCGGAAGACAGTTAAAAGTCCGGAGTGTATACTCTGCTTTTGTTTTACACAAATATATTTAATGAATTAGTATATAGTGTGGAAATATTGCATAATAAATGTTATATTTATAATTACAGCGTTTAACTATGCTTCATAATACTTCAAAGGGATAGGAGATTGATATTATGATAAGAAAGGGATTTTATTGTAAATACAAAGGAAAAATTTATAGATGTGCTACTCGGTCACTTCAAGGCACTGTTTTGTTGCGTTCACATGATAAAGAGGATTTAGAAAAAAATGGATTTAAAATAAATCCGTCTTTTGGTAAAAACAAATTTAATGATTTGGGAAGGTACATTAAGGAAGTACCTAAAAAAGATGTTGAATGGTTTTGTAACATATATAATGTCGGAAAATATAAGGGACGGCAAGTTGGCGTAATTCGTGAAACGGATACAGAATATGTTATAACTTCAGGATATGTTTCAGAGGGTGAGCAGTTGTTTACAAAGGAGAATGGATTTGAACAAATAGACAGATATTTGTTTGAGGGCAAGGTGCCTAA